>Ga0310811_10000024_pt1 | contig 280274 bp, 242 predicted proteins | sample YCmetagenome_FD_207642 | JGI IMG/M metagenome (GOLD analysis project Ga0310811, IMG submission 207642) | Soil microbial communities from experimental microcosm in Duke University, North Carolina, United States - YC | ecosystem: Engineered > Artificial ecosystem > Soil microcosm > Unclassified... | reverse complement strand
GCAGACCATGAACGGCCTATCCACCACGTCCGGAGCCGGGGGCCAATATTCCATCGACAGTTCCAAGCTTATGGAAGCTTCCGCTGGCGGTTTCAATAGCAGTGGGCTGTTCGTTTCTGGATTAGCGGGATATTTCAACTATCTTGGGCCGGCGTTCCAGGTCGGTCCCCCATACCCCGTCACCCTGTAAATACGGCGGCAAATCCTATTGCAGGTGGGACAGTTACCGGAGGTGGTTGGCTGGATGCCGGAAGTACTGCCAGCATCACCGCTGCCCCGAACTTAAGTTATCGGTTCACTAGCTTCTCTGGTGACCTGACGGGAACGGCGAACCCGCAAAACCTTCTCGTGGACGGGCCGAAGAGTGTCGTGGCCAATTTCTCTGCCCAGCAGGCGTCGAACACGACAACTCTTGTTTCCTCCCTCAATCCTTCGATTGCAGGACAGCTGGTCACGTTCACGGCAACAGTAGCTCCGAGTGCCGGAACCACTGTGCCTACTGGAACCGCCTCCTTTATTGACGGGTCAACAACCTTATCAACGGTCGGGCTGGATGCGAGTGGCCAGGCGGAGTATTCAACCTCAGGGCTTGCGCTGGGCTCACACCAGATCACCGTTCAATACAGCGGTGATGCGAACTTCACTAGTAGTAGCTCAACGACTTTGACTCAAGTCGTGAATACGTACGTTCCCGTCACGTTAACTGTCAGTTCGTTAGCAGATGACAACACGCCGGGAACCCTGCGATCGGCAATTGGGGCTGCTCACACTGGCGACACAATAAGCTTCTCCGTCAGCGGCACGATCACGCTCACGCAAGGCGAGCTTGACATAGAGAAGGATCTGATCATTAGCGGTCCGGGTGCTGCGAACTTGACGATCAGCGGTAACAACGCCAGTCGTGTGTTTCTACTTGATTCTGGAGTTACAGCCAACATCACAGGCATCACCATTAGCTCTGGTAATTCGAATGGAAGCCCAAACGGCGCATTGGGGGGCGGCATACTCATCGACGCGGCGACCCTGATGGTGAACAACAGCACTTTTTCCGGCAACTTCGCCAATTACGGTGGCGGCATTTATAACGCCGGAGGATCAGTGACCGTCACCAACAGCACGTTTTCTGGTAACTCCGCAACCGCTGTTGGCGCTGGATTCCTTAATCAGGGCACGGTGAACGTTACCAACAACACCTTTTTCAATAACTTCGCCAATTACGGTGGTGGCATCTACAACGGACAAACGGCAACGGTTACAAACAGCACGTTTGTCGGCAACTACGGTCAATCGATCTATAACGAGGGAATGATCACGCTAAAAAACACAATATTGGCCAATTCAGGATCGGGTAGTGCTGGAATCCCACTTGGAAATTGCGTTAACAACTCGACATTCATTTCCGACGGACATAACTTGTCAGACGACCCGTCCTGTAGCAGTTTCTTTACAGCGACTGGTGATCTAAACAACACTCCCGCTGGATTCGACCCTCGTGGCTTCCAAGATTATGGTGGCCCCACGTTCACTCTTGCGTTGCAGTCCACCAGCCCAGCCGTAGATGCGATTCCGCTAAGCCCAACCAATGACTGCATGGATTCTACCGGCAATCCGATCACGACAGACCAACGGGGCGTTGCTCGACCACAAGGAGCTGCGTGCGACATCGGTGCTTACGAACTTGACCGCGTGCTAACCTTGCCAACTCTTGTATCGTCAACAAATCCGTCAGTTGCTGGCGCAGCAGTGACGTTTACCGCGACGGTATCACCCAGGTCGGGGAGCGGTACGCCCACTGGTATCGTCACCTTTTACGACGGAGCCACGAATATTGGTGGTGCTCCGCTGAACGGGTCTAGCAAAGCAAGCCTGAATAACTCAGGTCTGAGCAGCGGAACGCACTCAATTACGGCTGTGTACAGCGGTGACGCGGCATTCGCCGCAAGTACCTCGGCACCGTTAACTCAGATAGTGAAGGCAGCAAGTTCCATATCTGTTGGATCTTCCCTCAACCCGTCCGCTTACGGTCAATCCGTAACCTTTACGGCCACCGTCACCGCATCTGGAGGAGTTCCCACCGGTACTGTGACCTTCTCCGACGGTGCATCAACGCTCGGAACTGGTGCACTGAATGGCTCGGGCCAGGCCAAATTAAGTACGGTAGCCCTAAGCGCGGGGTCGCATACGATAATTGCTTCATACGGCGGAGACAGCAACTTTGCGCCTGCCACGTCAAATGGCCTTAACCAGGCCGTCAACCGGGCTGGAACTTCAATGAGTATCAGCTCAACTCCCAACCCCTCAACATATGGACGATCTGTAACCCTGACAGCGAGCATCAGCTCGACCCAAGGAACCCCGACGGGTACTGTGACCTTCTATGATGGGGCGGCGCCACTGGGAAATGGCACCCTAAACTCTTCAGGCCTTGCTTCGGTAAACACCTCAGGTCTTGGCGCTGGTGCACATACCCTCACGGGAGTTTACGGAGGGGACAGCAATTTCACAACCAGCACCTCGGCGGCCTTGGGGCAAACTGTTTCAAAGGCGACGACGCTCACTACGTTAACGAGCTCGCCGAACCCGTCGACAATGGGCCAGGCAATTACATTCGTTGCTGCCATTTCCGGTCAGTATGGCGGAGCTGTGACAGGAAACGTGACATTTAAAGACGGCAAGAACACCGTCTTAGGAACTTCACCCATATTGGGCGGAACAGCAACTCTTTCAATTTCAACTTTGGGCACAGGCGCGCATTCGATTACTGGGATATACAGTGGCGATGGTAATTCAAACGGAAGTACCTCAGCAGCGCTCAGTCAGAACGTTGTAGCCAAAACAGCATCGACCACAACCCTCAGTTCATCTCCAAATCCGTCAACGGTGGGTGCCTTGGTCACGTTTAGAGCCACGGCAAGCCCGTCCGCAGCTACAGGCACGGTCACGTTCAAGCAAGGCCAAACTGTTCTCGGAACCGGCACACTCACATCAGGGCAGGCAACTCTCGCGATCTCAAGCCTTTCTGCTGGTTCGCTAAGTATTACGGCGGTATATGGTGGCGATACTCAGTATCTTGGCAGTACTTCAGCCGCCTTAACTCAAGTGGTGAACAAAGCCAGCACCACTACGTTGCTAGCTTCGACTCCCAATCCATCTAGCCTTGGCCAGTCGGTGACGTTCACGGCAACTGTTAGTTCGTCGACCGGAGCAATTCCAAATGGAACGGTGACCTTCAATCAAGGTGGTACCACCTTGGGAACGGCTACGCTTGATTCCACAGGAAAGGCAAGCTTCAGCACGCCTACCCTGTCAAAGGGCAAAAACAACATCAAAGCAGTGTATGCAGGCAGCAGTGCTTTTTCGGGGAGCACTTCGGCTGTGATATCGCAGGTTGTGCAATAGCTCCGGTTGTGAGTTCACCGGTTTCACCAAACTTCTCGGCGGGATAGCGTTCGCAGACTTAAACGCTATTCTGTCTCGGCGTTGTGGGCCTGTCACCCGTAGACGGCTGCAAATGCGAACGCGTTCAGCTACTTGAGCTCGTCGCTCCTCTCTCGTCGCGCTACCTATGTACCTGCACAAAAAGTAGAGGTGTAGCGTTTTCCCCTCAGCTCCTAATATCCCGCCGCTGGTTTGACCCCATTTTTCTTCCGCCTGTAAGATCAAAAGCCGCACTCAGCATTCAGCACTCAGCGTTCAGTCACGCGGAGTTCTGGCTGGGACCTCAGGCCGGGCGGAGCGATGACCTTGGTCGGGACCGGGCGCGGGAAGGTTGAAGCGAACCCGTGCTACTATGCTTCCGTTTAAAATCGCTGCGAGCGCGGCGATGGCGTTCGCTAAAGGGGAACTGCGATGAGAACTCTGGCCGCTACGTTGGTGGTGCTGGTGTCTGGCCTGGCTTTTGGCGGTGAGACTGCGGTGAAAGGATATCTTTCGTGTCAATCCCTGCCGAACCAGGACACTATCTACTACAGTTCGACATGGGATGGCGCGGGCGGCGATCAAGAGCGCGCCTTCCTGCAATATCTCCAGACAAAATACGGATACACGGGACGGACGACTTGCAGCGTTGAATACAAGGCGACCACCACGATCGCGCACATGCAACAGAGCCACAACGCCATGGTTGCGCAGTGGCGCAGTCAGGGGAAAAAGATTGTTGAGACCGGCTGGACCTACAATGGCGCGCCGGCGCTCACCGGCCCTGCACCGGATGGGCCGGTTGCATCTGCCGCCGCCAAGCCGCAGACCCGGGTACCTGATCCTGACGACCAGCCGATGCCGGCGAAGAAGAGCGTTACTCCACCTGCCGCTGCGGCGCACACCGCGCCCGCGGCTGCGCCAGCTGCCGCAACCGCGCCCGAAACCTACGTGTTCTGCTACTCGATGGGAAGTCCGTATCGCGGCACGGCGCGGTCGCACTATTACATCACCAGCGTCTTCGCCTCCTCGAATGCACATGCCGACGGCCCATTCGGCGTGTATCTACACAAGCAGCACCCGGAGGAGGACAATCACGCGCAGTGCACCTCGCCGGGGCCGATGAGCACTGCCGAGAATTCCCGCCGGACCAACATCGAGAGCATGCACAAGTTATTTCCCGAACGGGATGTCGTCGAGCTGAACTGGAAGCCGACGACGTAGCTGGAGGCTTCCCTCATTCCTCCAGGGCGACGACGCAAGCAGTCAAAATCCCCGCCCTTTGAAAGGCGCAAAGGACGGGGCACCCTGAACTGTGGCAGTACAAGCGGTGAAAGGCTGGGCCAGGCTTTCCGACGACCTCGCTACCTAAGACTGAGTCTCAGTGGCGATCGTGATCGCGGTCACGATCGTGGTCGCGATCGTGGTCGCGATTGTGATCACGGTCGCGGTCGTGGTCATGATCGCGCTGGTGACGCCAGTCCCAGTAGCGGCGCTGGTCTTCTCTTGAGAGGTGGCGATAATCGCGATGGGGATCCCGGTGATATTCGACGACCCACTGGTTGTAATAGACGGTCTCACTTGAGTCCCAGTGATGGTAGTCGTGGTAATAAGGATCGTAGTAACGGTGCGTAGCGCAACCCGTAGTAAACAGGGCCAGCACGATCAAAGCGCAGCAGAGCAGGCCGCTAACTCCGAGACGAGAAGACATGGTTTTCCTCCTGCTTAAATCCAACCCGACTGCACGGGATTGGTTGCGAAGCGGCGGCTCGGATTTGTAAGGGCCCAGACACCGGGACTTTATTAAGAACATGATGAGATAGTTTGTGTTTCCGGGAAACTTGAAGATTCAGAATTTGCTCAGTCAAAATCAGCACCCCCACCCTCTCGCAAACTGCGCGAGAAGGGTGGGGCACCTTCTGAAAATTCTGAATCTGGGTTCCAGGTTTACTGGCAGGTGGCGCTGAAGTTGTCGTGAACGACAGTCAGGGAGCCGTTGGCGTTGAAGTTGAGGTGCAAGGTTTCGTGCACGAGATAGTTGTTGCCTGATCTCTGCCCGATGATTCTGAAGTTGTTGACGAAGGTGTCATTGGCCTGCAGGTTGACGAAGGCGGTCTTAAAACTTTCCTGGGTGACGCCGGTGGCTTTGTATTTTTTGCCGGTGGTTTCTCCGAGGCCGATGACCGCCTGCGGCTGGAAGTGGAAATATCCGCTGACATTGCTGCCGTTGATGGTGAAAGAAACCAGTGTGTGCAGCGGGCCGGCAAGGTCGACGAGTTCGCCTGCACCGCCAGCGGCGCAGGGCACGAACACCTGAAGAAGAATGTCGCTTTTATCGTTGACCTCAACGGCGGCATGCGCGGGAACGACGGCCAGCGTCATGGCTACGAGCGCTACAAGGGAGATCCGGCCGACAGCCTGGGTGCTGTTCATGACTCTGCTCCAAAATTCCTAAGTTTGTGGTGAAGGGCCCGACTGATGCGAAGCAGAAGCAATGTACAACGATTCGTTGCGGTGGGCAATAGCTACAAAGATCACCGCAGTCTTGCCACTACCACTACTAATCACTTCCGGCCCAGTTGACGATAGAGCCCGTGTACCGGCCCGGGGCAAAACCGCCTCAGGACGCCAAGCCAGCTCACGGAGGAAGCCAGAATGCCGATTGCGCAGTGGGGCGACACTTACAAGACGGGACACGAGACCGTGGATACGCAACACCAGGCACTATTTCGTATGGTGAACGAACTGCACGATGCCATCATCGCGAACAAAGATCAAAGCGTACTGTTCCCGACGCTGGAAAGGCAGGCCAAGTACACGGTCGAGCACTTCCAGACCGAGGAAGCGCTGATGACCCGCATTAGCTATCCGCACTATTCCAGGCACCGCGAGAAACACCAGGCGCTGACCAAAGAAGTGCAGGAATTGGCCGAGAAGTACCGCAGCGGGAAGGCGGTGCTGTCGATGACGCTCTCAACTTTCCTGGCAAAGTGGCTGCAGCACCACATTAAAGAAGATGATGTGGCGCTGGTGAAGTATTTGAAGGAGCATCCGGAAACACTGACGGCCAAGTCGGGCGCGGCGGTTGGATAGAGGGATCGCAATTACTCACGTCTACCGGATCAAAGTCGACGCAGTGCCCAAGAGGTAGAGATTGGCTCCCTACGCTACGGATTCGGCGGCGGGGGCAGCAGGTCGCAGTGGTTCACGCACTTTACGGTGTGGACCTCGACGCTGGCTTTCTTGCCACTGGAGACGCTGATGTCGGGCAGGATGAGCAGGGTCTGGGTGCCGTTGGCGACGTTGAAATTGCAGTTGAAGTTCATTTTCTGGACGCCGCGTTCCTTGCATCCGGTCTGGTTCAGCGCGTCGGTCAGAGTGACGGACTTGTCGTAAACCTGATCCGCCAGGTGCGAGGGCAATAGTGCGACGGTAAGAGGAATCGGCGATTTGATTTTCACGCTGAGTTCCTGGCCGTCGTGGTCGGGAGTCATCAGGCTGTAAACCTTGGGCGCAGTTGTCACCTCATATTTCTCATTCAGAATGCGGCGCCATTCGAAATAGGGCTGGACGCAATTGTCCACGCAAGTCCAACTGTAGTACTGGATGTGGACATTGCTGGCTGGAATGAATTGCTGCGCGGCAGGCCCGAGGATCACGCCGATGGTGGCAACGACCGGCTTCGGCGGTTTTCGCTCGTCGCGGAAGGTGATCATCATGGGGCGCTCGGACGGCAGATGGCACTCGTAAATCGCGCTGGTGACGTGCTCTTTCACACAGAGGAAATCGAAATCCACGGGCGCGCTTGGGTTCTGCATGGCTGCGTTCCATGAGTCGGCCCAGGTCATGGCGACGGTGACGGGATAGCGCGAATCGATGTTGACGTGCATGTTTCCGCCCCCGGCGGCCGGATGATAGGTGCGGCCGGCATGTAGGCTGGCGGGCTCCATGGGAATAGTTTCGGAGTTTGCGGGCGTCCAGTCGAAGACGCGATTGTCTTGCGCTACGGCGGCGATGGCAAAGGCGCAAACGAGCACCGCGGCGATTGATAGATTCCTCATGATAAAAGTATTGGCCGGGTGCGCACAGGGGGCTAGTGAATTCGGGGTGATGGGATTACGGAAGTACTACAGATTCGCTGAATGCCTTCCATGTGTTCGATACTTGGTGAGTGAGAGCGCGCTGTTAACTTCTCCCTCAATTGCGCTCTCCGCTTTCTCGGGATATTCTCGAAAGCGATCCCTCAGCTTCCATGGCCAAGCTCTTCGATCTTCCCCGGTATATTGCAGTTGAAGGTCCAATACGAGTCGGCAAGAGCACGCTCTCCAACATTCTTGCCGAGCGGCTCAATGCCCAGCGTGTGACCGATCCCGAGAGCAATGCTTTTCTGGCTCCATTCTATGAAGGAGAGCCGGGTGCGGCATTCCAGGCGCAGTTTGCGTTTCTGGTGCGGAGGTTCGAAGAACTTCGCGATCTCGACATGGCGGCGCCATCACAGAAGGTGGTGGTGTCGGATTTTATCTTTGAGAAAGACAAGATTTTCGCGTATTTGAACCTGAACGATCAGGAGCTCGACACCTACAATCGCTATTACAACTACTTCCGCGAGCAATTGCCCACGCCGGACCTGGTGATTTATCTGCAGGCGACTCCTGATGTCCTGAAGAAGAGATTAAAAAAGAAGAACGCACCGGGCGAGAAGGCGATCAGCGAAGAATATTTGGAAGAGGTGGTGAAGGCCTATGAGCACTTCTTCTTTCACTACACCTCGTCAGACCTGCTGATCGTAAACACCTCGGATATCGACTTCGTTGAGCGCAATGAGGATTTGCAGGAGTTACTGCGCAAGGTCTCGGCGCCAATCAAGGGCACGCAGTATTTCCTTCCGTTGGGGAGCCAGGAAGCGGCCAGCGCGTAAGGGCGGCTGCTGGCTCTTGGCAATGCCTCGTTCGGAAGCCAAAATCCTCGCCGGGGAACCTCGTTCTTAAATTAGATCGCGTCCCCCCGCTTTCTCAGGAATGCCGGTACGTCCAGGTCCGCCTGCTCAAAGTTCGCGATCATGGCGCTGCGCATGTTATCGAGCGAGATCACTTCTGCCGGACCGGCAGCCACAGGCGCAGGTTGAGCCGACTCCATCACCATCGGCGGAGGCGTGGGTTCGGAGTCGAAGTCGTCAGCGCCAACGCTGACAGTGAATCCGGTTGATTCAGTCCTGCGGCGCGGGCGGTCTTCGTCTTTGAATCCGGTGGCGATGACGGTGATCTTGACGGCATCCTTCATCTTTTCGTCGAGCACCGCGCCGAAGATGATGTTGGCGTCTTCGTGCGCTGCGTTCTGAATGATGCTGCAGGCTTCCTGTACCTCGGCCAGCTTCAATGACGCCGAGCCAGTAATGTTGATGAGAATTCCGCGAGCTCCGTCGATTGCGCCGGCTTCGAGCAGCGGAGAGGCAATGGCTTTCTGCGCAGCTTCGATCGCGCGGCGTGAACCGTTGGCGGTGGCGGTGCCCATGACCGCGTATCCCATGCGCGCCATGATCGCCTTTACGTCGGCGAAGTCGCGATTGATGATACCGGGGATGGTGATGATGTCGGAGATGCCCTGCACGCCCTGGCGCAGAATGTCGTCGGCTACGCGGAACGATTCGAAGAAGCCGGCGTCTTGAGCGACGGCGAGCAACTTCTCGTTGGGAATGACGATGGTGGTGTCTACGGAATCCATCAGTTCGGCGACGCCACGCTCAGCCTGCTGCATACGCCGCTTGCCTTCGAAGGCGAACGGTTTCGTTACTACCGCGACCGTCAGTGCGCCCATTTCGCTCGCCAGCGAGGCGATGATCGGAGCCGCGCCCGTGCCGGTGCCGCCGCCAAGGCCGGTCGTGACGAAGACCATGTCCGCCCCTTCGAGTGCCTCGATGATCTTGTCGGAATCTTCGAGGGCCGCTTTGCGGCCAACTTCCGGATTGGCGCCCGCACCGAGGCCATTGGTCAGCTTTACGCCGAGCTGAATTTTCGTGGCGGCGCGCGACATGCGCAGCGCCTGAAGGTCGGTGTTGGCGACGATGAACTCGATGCCGTCCATGCCGGCTTCGATCATGCGGTTGACGGCGTTCCCGCCTCCACCGCCGATGCCAATGACCTTGATGCGTGCGTCATTGCGGCTGTCGTCGGTGTAAGCGATGCGGATTTCGTTGGATTCTTTTTTCATGAAGCACTCCTAAATCGTCGTTGGTCGTTCGTCGTTCGTCAAAAACAGCTTCGAGCTATGAGCTTCGAGCAAGCCGTCCATCTTGAAGATTGCTCGCAGCTCACCGCTCGATGCTCACCGCTTTATCCCACTAGCATTGCCTTCAGTCTCGAACTCCACCTTGCGTCCTGCACGCCACGGGCGGTGCGGGCGCGATGTCCATACACGACCATCCCCAGGACAGTCGCGAACTCCGGTTCTGCGAGCGAGGACGGCATTTTCGCCAGCGGCGCGGGCCAGGCCATGCGTACCGGCTTGCGCAGGACAGAATCGGCGATGTCCATGAGCCCGGGCAGTCGCGAACCCCCGCCGCTTAGAACGACGCCGGCGGCGCAAACCTCCAGCATTCCCGCGTGCCGCAAATTTTCGCGAAGCATCTCGAACAATTCACGCGCTCTTGGCTCCAAAATCTCTCCCACCATGCGCTGTGACACCAGGCGCGACGGCCGCTCAGCCACCGAAGGCACTTCGACTTCATTTCCCTCCGGGATCAGAGTGACCGCGGCATTGCCGTACAGTTTCTTGATCTTTTCCGACTCGATCAGAGGAGTGCACAGCCCAACCGAAAGATCGCTGGTGAAGTGGTCGCCGCCGACGGGAAGGACCGCGCTGTGCGCGACTGCGGCTTCCTGGATCACAACAACATTGGTCGAACCCGCACCGATGTCCGCGAGACAGATTCCCATTTCACGCTCGTCCGAACGCAACACTGAATCGGCGCAGGCAAGCGGTTCGAAGACGGTGTCGTCCACATGCACGCCCGCGCGATTTACCGCCGTAACCACGTTCTGCGTGGCTGAGCTTGCGGCCGTGATCATGTGCACGCGCACTTCCAGGCGGGTGGCAATCATCCCCAGCGGATCATGCACGCCGTGTTGCTCATCGAGAATGAATTCCTGCGGCAGCAGATGCAGAACTTCGCGGTCCGCCGGCAACGGGACAGCACGGGCCTTATCCACGGCCATGCGGATCTCTTCACGCCCGATCTCCCGCGCGCGGTTGAAGATCAGCCCTCCGTGAGTGTTGATTCCGCGAACGTGCGATCCGGTCACGCCCAGAACTGCGTGCTCGATGGGAAAACCACAACTGTCCTCAGCCTTCTCAACCGCTTTTTGTATCGATGCGACCGCCTTTTCCAGATCGACAATGATGCCTTTGCGCGAACCGCGCGAGTCGGCCAGGCCGTGTCCGCGATAACGCAGGCCGCAATCGGTCGTCTCAGCAACCAGAACACAGGTCTTGGCGCTGCCTACGTCAATTGCGGTCAGGAAGTTGTCGTTCGCCTTGGGCATTGTTACTGGCTCTGCGGTCCTTTCTTGATTGATGGGCTGGGTTTCTGAGAGCTGCTTGCGATTTGTGCCTTGGCGCCGGCCGCCGGCTGATGCGTTGCCGTTGCTTGTTTCTTAGGGGTCCAGCGTTTGTGCCAGCGCGAGAGTTTCTGCGAATCCTTTTTCGGAGGAACCTTCGACGCCGTCGTGGCCTGGGTCTTCCCCACCGCGATTGATATCTGATCCTTGTGCGCCTTTGGCGCGAGGGTTGTCGGAGATGTGTGCGCGACCGCGATTTTCGTCACCAGCGACGCCGGTTTCACCCCTGCGGCAATCGCTGCCTTCGCGGCTTTGGCTGAGAGCGCGGGCTGCTTTGCGGTCCCGCGCAGGTCGGGATTGACCACGATCTGGCGGTCGTAGCGAAGATCGACGGACTCGAGTTTTGCGAACTGCTGCCGCCACTCGCGGAGATGAGCGACGTAAACCTTGAATCGGTCGAGATAATTCGCCGATCCCAGATGCACCAGCACTTCGCCATCGGGATCGTTGGTGGTGACCTTCACGTCCTCGGGATCGCTCAGGTCAACTTCGCTCAGGTCCTGAGAGTAGTGGGCGCCGCCGGAGTCGAGCTGTCCAACCAGTTCGTTGTAGATCCTCATGCGGGGCGTGCGGGTTGAGAGCGGCTCGCCGGAGTTCATGCCGACGATCACGGGGAACGAATATTTCTTTTTGGTGGCGAGGTCCATCAGCACGCCGCTCGAATCAATCAGCTGAATTTTCGATCCCACTTGCGCGAAGGCGACCGGCGTGCGCTCCTGAATCTGGATCTTGAGCCGATTTGGCGCGAACCGCATGACGCTGGCGGATTCCACCCAGGGAATCTGTTCCAGCTGCTTTTGGCGTTGGTCGAGTGAGATATAGAAGACGTTGCGGCCGATGTCGCCGCCCATAACTTCCATGATCTGGGCGCGAGTGACGTTGGTGAGACCGGCCATTTCGATGTCGTCACTGGACTGCAGCCGGAAGCGCCACGAGTGTTCACCGTAGTGATACACAGCGGCCGCGCCGATGGCGGCGAACGCAGCAACGGCGATGACGGCTATCGCCCAGAACAGCCGGGCGGCAGTCTTTTTGGGGAGGGGACCGCGGCGCGCAGGGACACGCTTTTGCGCCCGCAGAAATGGCGATTCCTTCTCCGCGTCCAAGTCGAGCAGGCGAGCGTCATCAAGCTCTTCGCGCGCCGATTCGCCGGGCGTGGAGTACAACTCTTCCTGTAAGGCAGAACTTCCTTTGCGCGCCAACAGGCCAGTTGTCGTGGAAATCGCTGAGCAAATTCACTATAACTTCATCGCCGCAATAATAGATAGAGAAAAAGTTGGTGCGTTTTGCACAGGGAGAAAAACCGTCGTTCGTCATTAGTCGTAGGCCATAAGTCAGCCGGCTGAAACGATGAACAACAACCGAAGGCCGAACCCCGAGTGCGGGCACTTCACGCCAGCCGGTTTTGCCGAGGACCGAAGGCCAACGACCGACGACAAGGTCATCGACATGAGGCTCCGGAGCGGATACAATCACTCCTGCACGCAGGCTCTATCCCGCTGAGCGGGAGGGGCACTGGAGGACATCGTGAGTCTCACTCCGATTGGCGCTCCGCGCCACAAAATCACTGTTTCATCTCTCCGCGAAAAGAAAACTCAACAGGAACCCATCACTTGCCTGACCGCATACGACTACCCGACTGCTCGCCTGGTGGACGAGGCCGGCATCGATATCGTGCTGGTGGGCGATTCGGTCGCAATGGCTGTTCTCGGCCACGAAAACACGCTTTCGATTACCGTCGACGAGATGCTCCATCATGTGAAAGCCGCTAAACGCGGCGTGACGGACGCGGTCCTCATCGCCGACATGCCGTATGGCTCCTTCCATGTAGACGGGAAAGAGGCCATTCGCAACGCCACCCGCTTTGTGAAAGAGGGCGGCGCCGAAATGGTAAAAGTCGAAGGCGGAGAGAGGCGCGCCGATCTCATTCGCGAGATCATTGACGCCGAGATTCCCGTCGCCGGCCACATTGGCCTCACGCCGCAATCACTGAACCGCATGGGCGGATACAAAGTTCAAGGCAAGAATCTGTCCGATATCGAGCAACTCATGCGCGACGCTACCGCCCTCGACCGCGCAGGAGTGGCGTGCCTGTTCCTCGAAGGCATTCCACGCGAAGTCGCCGAAATGATCACGAGTGAAGTTTCTGCTCCAACCATCGGCATCGGTGCAGGCCCCGGCTGCGACGGCCAGGTGCTCGTTTTCCACGACATCCTGAACCTGACCTTCGGCCCACCGGCAAAATTCGTCCGCCGCTACGCAGATGCCGCCGCCGAGATCACCCACGCGGTGCAGGCGTTCCGCGCAGACGTGCAGTCGCGGAAATATCCAGCAGACAGCGAGTCGTATCACCTGTCGGCAGAAACCAAACAGGCGCTGGAAATATTGCTGGAGCGAAAGCGGGCGATGCGGGGGAAAAGGCAGATCACTGCGGTGGAATGAATTCGTAATGTGCGTTGTTCCCCCTCCGACTCAATTTGATGTCATGCTAGAGATCGCACATGGATAAGTATGCGGTGATTCTTGCATTCAGTTTCTTTCAGACGCCAACTCTGCTCGCTCAGACCTCGATCCCGGAGTGGTGCCGCCCGTTGCCGCGACCGGAATACAAAACCCTCGAACGCGTCGCGATCAGCGATCCATGGTTCGAAGTCTATAAGCCTGCCCAAGGGGTTTTTGCCATCTACGAGCCGCATCAGGCGGAGGAGACTATCAGCTACCTGATCGTCGGCGCGCAGCGGGCTTTGCTCTTCGATACCGGGATGGGCATCAGCGACCTCAAGAAAGTGATCCTTCAACTGACCAAGCTGCCGATCGTGGTGTTGAACTCGCACACTCACGACGATCATGTCGGCGACAATTGGGAATTCTCGCCGATTTATGGAATGGACACAGACTTTACGCGGCAGAATGGGCGCGGCTCACGAGTCGATGCCCAGGCAGAAATCACGCCCGACCAGATATGCGGCGCGCTGCCGAAAGAATTTGACTCAAAGGCTTACGCCACCCGGCCCTGGAAGATCACGGCTTACACTCATGACGGCGACCGCTTCGATCTCGGGGGCCGCACTCTCGAAGTCATTGCAACTCCCGGCCACACGCCAGACGCCATCACGTTGATTGATCGCGCCAACGGTCTGCTTCTTACCGGTGATACGTACTATCCCGCGCCGATCTGGCTCTTCAGACCTGAAACCGATCTCGATGCCTACGCAGCTTCCATTCGTCGGTTGGCCGCGCTTGCACTCCAGGTCAAACTCGTGATGGGCGCTCACAACATTCCGGTCGCGCCACCGAGCGTACTTCCCCGATTGGTCGCCGCATTTGACGCTGTACGTAACGGGAAAGTCCTTCCATCGCCCGACTCTCCCGGAAAAGTGCTGTATAAGGTAGACGGAATTTCTTTCCTGATGCGCGCCCCGGATGCGCATTCAGTTACCAGCGTGAAATGAAGCGGTTTGCGTGGACTCGCATGTTGCCCACCCCCAAGGGTGACGACTCTATTGCCTGGGATGACTGCGTTGCGCAGAGGTTTGTTGCTTATTCCTGAAGCAGCGTACTCAAGCTGATTTCGGGCAGTTCAATGAGTTGAAGTTCTTCCTCAGTTGCGGTGCCGTCCTGGTGAATGACGTCGTGGGGATGCATGGTACGCAGTTGAATTCTTATGAGCAAGTCTTCCATCCAGTTATCCACATCACGCTTGGTGGTTTCACCATTTAAGAGGCTGGCCGTCTGGGACGCCATACTGTAGTGATTCCTATCTATACGAATTTTTACTGCGGTCTTGCGGAGGCATCTCAAGGAAGTGCACGTTCGTGGCCAAAACGCGTTCGGCTTCCAGTTATAACTTACTGATACTATTGAGTTTTACTGCGAGAAAGCTCTGGAAGGAGGGGCGCGGGCCAGAGAGCATTTCCCCGGGGTGGAAAACTTTTTCCCCGCCAGAACCCGCACAATTTCGGTCAATTGGGGCGGAAGGTGAGTTTTTCAACGCTCACTCGCCATATCACTCATCAAGGGCCGGCGGCATCGGTTTAGAGTCCACTGGTTGTGCCGGCTATTATTATTCGTTGACTATGTTGCTCCGGGCGCTCATCACCTTGCTAGCAATCGCGGGAGCAACCTACGCCCAAGAGGCTAACGATTTCGACAATTTCATCCGCCCTTACGCTGCGAGCAATAATTTCTCCGGAAATGTACTAATCGAGCACCACGGCGAGATCGTCTTCCAACGCTCCTATGGCTATCTCGACCGCGAGCACAAGCGCTGCAATGGCGACACGACGCAGTTTCATATCGCTTCCATGTCAATGCAGTACACCTCTGCGGCCGTTCTCCGTCTCATTGATCAACATAAACTCACGCTAGAAACGACCATCGGAAATCTGCTTCCAAATACCCCCGGCGCCGAAAAGATTACGGTAATCGATCTGTTGCAGCAACAGTCCGGACTCGATGACATCAACTCGCACTCCGACTATGGCGAAATCCTGCAACATCATCAGACTCCCGGATCACTGGTCGCGCACATCGACGGACATTCGCTTTCATTCCCGCCTGGCACGAAGCATACACGGGAAGAACACTCAGCATTCAACGTGCTCGCGGTCTTGCTCGAGAAAGTGACCGGGCACGCATTTCCCCAGGCTCTCGAAGAAATTCTCTTGAGGCCGCTACGCTTTAAAGCAACTTACGCGGATGATGACGATACCGCGCCGCCTTCAGCCGCTCATGGGTATCAGCCAAAGGGCGTTGCTGACCTTGAACCCGCGCCTGCAATCCATTGGTCAGGCAAAGTTGGAAATGCTTCCATCGTCACTACTACCTCAGACGAACTTCACCTCGTGCATTCGATTTTTGATGGCAATTTCATTGATTCGCAGATGCGCGGTCGCTTACTCGAAACCACACCACGAGTCGGCTATGGATGGTTTCGTTCCGAGAGCACGGAATTTGGCGAGACGACGTACTACATGAATGGTCGCGCTCCTGGGTTTGCCTCCTACGTGCAGCATATTCCGCGGAAAGGCCTTACAGTCATCGTATTCAGCAACGTCTATTCCTCCGCGCCGTCAGAAATTGGCGAAGGTCTGGCTCGCATTGCACTCGGCCTTCCGCACAGGACGTTTCACCCGCTGGCGAAAGCTCCAAAAGCAGTCAAGCGGCCTGTAAGCTTCCGCTTCCCAGTTGACTTTTATCAATCGAGCGCAGAGATGACGATGTTCAGTCGCGAGAGTGATACTTTTCTACGCTGGCCCAGCGGAGAGTTGTCCCCACTAATCTCGGTCGGCGCGGACGAATGGGTCGATCGCCTATACTGGGAACCGGTCAAGCTCGATCGCGATCCTACCGGAGTTCCGGTTGCGCTGCATTACGATCGCTTCACGGGCGATGCCGTCCACTGAATTGGCTGACAAAGCCGCGATTGGAACGTGATCACGATGTCATTGACGTTTTTCTGAAAAACTCGTTGTCCTTCACTAATGACAAATAGAAATTGCCGGCCTCTCGCAACGAGTGACCCTCGCCGTAGTTCTTCGTGGTCGATTCCGGGAACAATGAAGGTTCCGATCCACGTGCCTGAAAGCTCAGGACTCATTGCGCTTACGTTCAGCAAGAGCACTGCTGCAAACTTTTTCATAGCGTGCGTGATTCTAAACTGATTGCGACAGCCCCATCTAAGGGCCGGCGTCAATGTATGGTCCGCCGCCTAGCTGCAAGGGGTTTGGAAGTTGAGCGAAGCAATGAGTCTGCCTAAATGTAGCCGCCCTCTTGGTTGAGAGTCGCTCTCCCAGCCTCGATGGTGATCCGCGCGTCTAGCCGGTGCGATATCATTCTCTAACCAACTTTCCTCCGTAGGTCTTAATCCGCCATGTCCAATCCAAATGTCTCAGAGTCTCAATCGGTCGTTGATTCAGACGAATCATTCGGCAAGATTCTCTCGGAGTTTGAGAAAAACCGCGGCGCGAAGCCCGCAGAAGGGCTGCGCGAGGGCACGGTCGTTTCCATCTCCGCTGACTCGGTTGTCCTTGATATTGGGTTTAAAACAGAGGGGGTTTTGCCGCTCTCGGAGTTCCAGAACGATCGCGAAGCAGTGAAAGCCGGAGACAAGCTGCAGGTCACAATCAAGGGACGTGATCCCGAGGGCTACTACCTGCTGACGCGAGGCAAAGCCACGCGGCCAGCCGACTGGGCAGCGTTAGAAAGGGCTTTTGCTGATAAAACCACCATCGTCGGTACGGTCACCGGCGTGGTGAAGGGCGGGTTGAGCGTTGATGTGGGCGTCCGTGCATTTATGCCGGCCTCGCGCAGCGGCATACGGGACATGGCCGAGATGGAGAAATTGGTCGAGCAGGAGATCCGCTGCCGCATCATCAAGCTCGACGCCGCGGACGAGGATGTAGTGGTGGACCGGCGAATCGTTGCCGAAGAAGAAGAGCAATCTACTAAGGACCGGCGCTATGCGGAATTGAAAGAGGGCGACACCGTGAGCGGCACAGTCCGCAGCCTGACCGATTACGGAGCGTTCGTGAATATTGGAGGCGTGGACGCTTTGCTGCACATCGGAGACATAGCATGGGGTCGCATCAACAAATCTTCCGACGTGCTTTCGGTGGGCCAGGAGATCGAAGCGAAAGTCCTCAAAATCGATCTTGAGAAGCGCTGTGTGTCGGTTGGGATGAAGCAGCTTCAGGCGCAACCATGGGATTCAGTCCGGAGCAGATACCAGACTGGCGATCGCGTGCGCGGCTCGGTGACTCGGGTTACCGATTTCGGGGCCTTTGTTGAACTCGAACCGGGGATCGAGGGTTTGATCCACGTTTCTGAGATGTCGTGGGTAAAGAAAGTCAGGAAGCCGAGCGACTTGGTTAAGCCGGGCGAAACAGTCGAGGCTGTGATCCTCGGGATCAATGCCGACGAAAAGCGTATTTCGTTAGGGTTGAAGCAAGCCTTGGGTGATCCCTGGGCGGATGCTCCAGGGAAATTTCCAGTTGGGACGGTGGTGGAAGGCCCCATTGTGAGCCTGACAAAGTTTGGCGCGTTTGTACAAGTTGGCGAGGGTATCGAAGGGATGATCCACGTTAGCGACATCAGTGCGGAGAAGCGAATCAACCATCCCCAGGATGTCTTGAAGGTGGGCCAAACCATCAAGGCGCAAGTGCTCGAGTTGGATACCGAAAAGCGAAGGATGAAGTTAGGAATCAAACAATTGGTCCCCACCAGCATTGATGAGTATCTGGCGGAGCATCAGCCGGGGGATGTTGTCAGCGGACGCGTCGTTGAGGTTACCGGTGAGTCTGTTCTGGTGGAACTCGGCGAGGGCATTCGGGCCACCGGCAAGATCAGGGAAGCAGCAAAACAAGCAGACTCCGAAGCACCGGGAACTAACACGGACTTGAAGTCTCTCAGCTCGATGCTGGCTGCCAAGTGGAAAGCTGGAGCCGTTACGGAATCGTCGAAGCCGCAGGAAATCCGCGCGGGCCAGGTCCGCAGTTTTCGAATCAGAAGCCTCGACGCAGGAGCGAAGAAGATCGAAATCGAACTCGCTTAAATGGCGGATTCGAAGGGATGAATAGCTGCTAGATGAACGTCTTTGAAGTCTGTGCTTACGTCCGCTTGCGGAATTGCTTGCTCAGGGTCAGGGCCTGCTGCTGATACGAGGAGCCGATGTCGGTGCCGTAAATCTTGTCGGGGCGTGAGAGCAGAGGCATGTAGGTCAGCCGGCCGACCAGTTGGCCATGCTCCATCAGGAATGGCACGTCGTGCGCGCGGACTTCGAGCACCGCGCGCGTGCCCTTGATGTCGCTGGTCCCATACCCGAATCCGGGATCGAAGAAGCCGGCGTAATGAATCCGGAACTCGCCGTCCGACGGATCGAAAGGCACCATCTCGGCGGCGAACTCAGCGGGCACGCGCACGCGCTCACGGGAAGCGAGGATGTAGAAGTCGCCGGGATGGAGAATGAGTCCATTGTCCGCCGCCTGGTAAATCGTTTCCCAGAATGGCTCGTGCGGGTAGTGGTTGATTTTGTCGAGTTCCACGACCGGCGCATTGTGCTTGGCGCGATAGGCGATGATCTCACCCGGCTCCGATGCTTCGAGGCTCACGGTGATGCGTAGGCCACGATCGAGAGTCGCGCGCACGGGACTGTCCTCGTCCATGTAAACCAGGTTCTCTTCAATGTCGAGTTTTCTGAGCGCGCCGTCGCGTGTGTCTGGATTGCCCCGGACGAAACGCAGCTGGCTGAGCCGCATTCCTGCCTTGACACGGACAGTGAAAGTTCGCGTGACGATCTCGGCGTATAGCTTGCCTTTGTAGCCGGGGGGAACACGGTCGAATTCGACGCCGTAGTCGGTGATCAGGCGCGTGAAGATGTCGAGCCGTCCGGTGGTGCTCTTCGGATTGGCTTTGCCGCTGATGCCTTCAGGAAGGTTCAACTCTTCGAGCAGCGGAACGATATAGACACAGTCTTTTTCGAGCACGGTGTTGCCGGTAAGATCGAGCCGAGCCATGCGAAGGTCTTTGATCTTCGACTCGACCGTGTTGTTCGGGCCGGGCAGAAAGCTGGCCTGCACGCGGTGGGCGATGTCCCCGAGCCGAAGGTCGAGGCTCGCGGGCTGAATGTGCGCTTCCTCAATGGAAGGCGACGCGAGAATTCGGCCCCCAGCAATGAGCTCACGAATTTCTTGGGACGGCAGGATTCCGGTGGTGCGGGAAGCGGATTCCTCGGTGCTCAGGTCGGGGAAAAGGGCCACGTCAATGCTCGACATTTATATGTGCCTTCAAGACGGAATTCAGCTGCAGGCTGGAAGTGTTTTCAGCGTACGGACGAGGTAAGCGGGTGTCAAGCTGCGGAAAACGGCCGCGCAGAGGAAAAATGGGCTACTACTGGTGCGCGGCTGGCCCTTCACCTGGAGCATCGAGCGGCAGCTGCGCTTCGGCAGGAATGCTTTCGGGCAGCGGCTTTTCCAGGGCAATCGCAAGCACCTGGTCCATGGTCTCGACGAAGTGCAGCTTCATGGCGCTGCGCAGGTTTTCAGGAACCTCCGCAATGTCCTTTTCGTTGTCCTTGGGAAGAAGGACTTCGAACAGTCCCGCGCGGTGAGCTGCGAGGAGCTTTTCTTTCAGGCCGCCGATGGGCAACACTTTGCCGCGCAACGTGATTTCGCCGGTCATAGCGATATCGCGGCGAACCGCAATCTTGCTCAACGCGCTGGCGATGGAGGTCGCAATAGTGATGCCCGCGGAAGGGCCGTCTTTCGGGATTGCGCCTTCGGGAACGTGAATGTGGATATCCATGTTGCGATAGAAATCGCGTGGCAGGCCAAGCCGCTGGGCGCGCGAGCGCACGTAGGACATGGCCGCGTGGGCCGATTCCTGCATGACGTCGCCGAGTTTGCCTGTGAGTGTGAGCTTGCCTTTGCCGTCAACCACGGTCGCTTCGGTCGAAAGGATTGAACCGCCAACTTCGGTCCAGGCAAGGCCCGTGACCAGGCCAACCTCACTCTTCTCGTGCGCCAGCGAATCGCGGAACTTGATGACGCCGAGGAAGTCGTTGACGTTCTCGGCGGTCACGATGATGTTGTAGTTCGCGCCCTCTTTCACCACTTTGCGCGCAATCTTGCGGCAAACGTTGCCAATCTCGCGCTCCAGATTGCGAACGCCCGCTTCGCGCGTGTAGCTGCGAATCAACGAGACGATTGCATCGTCGGTGAACTTGACGTTCTTTTCGTTCAGGCCGGCAGCTTCCATCTGCTTTTTGACCAGGAACTGCTTGGCGATCTCAACTTTTTCCGGCTCGGTGTAGCCGTGCAGCCGCAGCACTTCCATGCGGTCTTGCAGGGCGGGAGGTATCGTGTGCATCACGTTCGCGGTAGCGACGAAGAACACCTGCGAGAGGTCGTACTCGACGTCGAGATAATGGTCCACGAACATGAAATTCTGCTCAGGATCGAGTACTTCGAGCAGCGCGGCCGACGGGTCGCCACGGAAATCCATGGACATCTTGTCCACTTCGTCGAGCATGAAGACCGGGTTCTTGGTGCCGGCCTTCTTCATCATCTGGATAATCTGGCCGGGCAGCGCGCCAATGTAAGTGCGGCGATGGCCGCGAATTTCGGCTTCATCGCGAACTCCGCCCAGCGACATGCGGACAAACTTGCGGCCCGTAGCTTTCGCGATGGACATTCCCAAAGATGTCTTGCCAACTCCGGGAGGGCCGACGAAGCAAAGGATCGAGCCTTTGGGATTCTTCACCAACTGGCGGACGGCGAGAAATTCAAGGATGCGTTCCTTGATTTTCTCAAGCCCATAATGATCTTCGTTGAGGGTCTTCTCCGCGCGCACGATGTTGCGGATTTCCTTCGAGCGTTTCTTCCAGGGAACAGCCAGCAGCCAGTCGAGATAATTCCGCGAAACCGTGGACTCAGCCGACATCGGCGGCATGGCTTCGAGCTTCTTGAGCTCCTGCAGCGCCTTGTCTTTGACTTCTTTGGTCATTCCGGCGTTTTCGATTTTCTTTTTCAGCTCATCGAATTCGCTCTTCTCGCCGCGGCCAAGTTCCTTCTGGATGGCCTTGATCTTCTCGTTGAGGTAGTACTCTTTCTGCGCCCGTTCCATCTGCCGCTTCACACGCGACTGGATGGTGCGGTCCATGTTGAGCTTTTCAATTTCGACGTCGAGCACATCGGCGATGCGGGTCAGACGGTCAGCGGGATCGAAGATTTCCAGCAGTTCCTGCTTTTCTTCAATCGAAAGCTGGAGATTCGCCGCGATCGTATCGGTCAGCTTGGCCGGATCCTCCATGCGGACGGCAGCGATCATGGTCTCGTAGTTCAGCGACTGGCAGAGCTTTACGTACTGCTCAAACAGCGAGGTAACCCGCTGCATGGCAGCTTCAAGCTGCGCGTTGGTCTCTACCGCGTATCGCGCCAGTCGAACGCTGGCCTGCATGAAGCCTTCGGTGTCGATGATCTGGAGAACTTTGCCGCGCTCGATGCCTTCGACCAGCACCTTGATGTTGCCGTCGGGGAGCTTCAGGCTCTGCACGATATTGACGACGGTGCCGACCTGGTAAATCTCGTTGGACTTGGGCTCGTCCACGCTGGCGTCGTGCTGGGTAGCGAGAAAAATCTTCTTGTCGGAGGCCAGAGCTTCTTCAAGCGCGCGTACGCTGGACTCGCGGCCCACCACGAACGGAGTCATCATGTAGGGAAAGATGACCACGTCCCGAATGGGCATCATGGGAAGTTTTCTGGTTTCGAATTTTTCTTTGGACGATGAGGACATAAAATCGCTGTTGGCTATTGGTTGTTGGCTGTTGGGAAACCGGTGACAATTGCTGCAGCATGAGTCGGCTTACAAAGCCAACAGCCAATAGCCAACAACCAACAGCTGCCTTCCTAGCCTGCCTTCTCCATCATAGTAAGCGAAACGTTGCGTTTTTCAACCATTTCGCGGGTTACTTCGAACTCTTTCACTTTCTTTTGGCTAGGCAGGTGGTACATCAAGTCTAACATCAGCTCTTCGAGAATCATACGCAGGCCGCGGGCGCCTACCTTGCGGACCATGGCCTGGCGGGAGACGGCGCGCAGCGCGTCTTCGCTGAATTTCAGGCGTACATTCTCGAACTCAAACAACCGCTGATATTGCTTGACGATAGCGTTCTTCGGGCGGGTGAGGATTTCGATGAGGGCATTTTCGTCGAGGTCTTCCAGTACGCCCACCACAGGCAACCGGCCTACGAACTCTGGGATGAGTCCAAACTTGATCAGGTCTTCGGGCTGAATTTCGCTGAGCAGCTCAAAATTGCGCTTGCGCTCCACAACTGGCTCGACCGGCTGGTCTTCTTCCGCTTTGAATCCAAGGGACTTCTTGCCAGCCCGCCGGCCAATGATCTTGTCGAGTCCAACAAATGCGCCACCGCAGATGAACAAGATGTTGGTGGTATCTACCGGCGTGAATTCCTGGTGCGGATGCTTGCGTCCGCCCTGGGGAGGAACGTTGGCGATGGTCCCTTCGAGAATCTTTAGCAATGCCTGTTGTACGCCTTCACCGGAGACGTCGCGGGTGATGGACGGGTTCTCGTCCTTGCGGCCGATCTTGTCAACTTCATCTATATAGATGATCCCGGTCTGTGCCCGGCCTACGTCGCCATCGGCGGCCTGCAGCAGCTTGAGAATGATGTTCTCGACGTCTTCGCCGACGTAGCCAGCTTCTGTCAGCGTGGTGGCGTCAACGATTGCGAACGGAACGTCCAGCATGCGGGCCAGCGTCTGGGCCATCAGCGTCTTGCCCGTGCCCGTGGGGCCAATCAGCATGATGTTCGACTTCGAAAGCTCAATGCCGCCGGTTTCGCCCGCCGTGGTCTTCTGGCGGTTCATGTAAATACGCTTGTAGTGGTTGTAAACCGCGACCGCGAGCTTCTTCTTGGTTTGCTCTTGCCCGATTACATATTCGTCGAGGAAGGCCTTGACTTCGTGTGGTTTGGGAAGCTGGTTCGGGGTGGTGGCTGCCGGAGTTGCCGCGCGGTCGTCTTCCAGGATCGAGTTGCAGACCGCCACACACTCGTCGCAGATATAGGCCCGAGGATAGTCGCTCGGGGATGAGATCAGTTTGGCAACGGCGTCCTGCGACTTATGGCAGAACGAGCAGCGCAGAATCTCTTCACTTCCGGTCCTGTTTTTCACTCGGCCCAACTCCTTTTAGGTGCTGCTTCCAGCTGCCTTGTTATCCTCGGCCAGAGTGGCAAGCCGGAATTTCTTGCGCCGAGACGTCCAGAATACGAACCACCAGAAGGCCGATGATACAACCTATCGGGTCTTGTAGATGATATCGTCAATGATTCCGTATTCCTTTGCCTGCTGCGCGTTCATGATGAAGTCGCGCTCTACGTCTTTTTCGACTTTTTCCAGCTTCTGGCCGCTGTGCTTCGAGAGCAACTGGTTTGTAATGTCACGCATACGCAGGATTTCCCGCGCATGAATGTCGATATCGGTTGCCTGGCCGGACAGCCCGCCCATGTGCGGCTGGTGGATTAGAATTCGCGAATTAGGCAAAGCTAATCGCTTTTTCGGCTCACCCGCCGCCAGCAAAGTTGCTGCCATGCTGGCTGCCTGACCAATGCATATTGTAGTCACATCGTTCTTCACGTACTGCATTGTGTCGTAGATGGCCATTCCCGAAGTAATCGACCCGCCGGGAGAATTTATATAGAGCTGGATGTCCTTTTCCGGGTCTTCCTGGGCGAGAAACAGCATCTGCGCGATCACCAGATTGGCAACATTGTCATCAATCGGCGTGCCGATAAAAATAATGTTGTCTCGCAAAAGGCGGGAATAAATATCGTAGGCGCGCTCGCCGCGGCCGGTTTGTTCGATCACCATGGGCACCAGCATGCTGTGTGGCTCCTTTTCGCTTACTTTCACGCTCAGCCCGGATCACTCCGGATGTGTAGGGGATTGGAAGCAGGTCCGCCTTAATTGTAACTTTTCACCACGGAGACACGGAGGCACTGAGAAATTCTGGGACTCTATTCTTTACGTTTGAGATGAGCCCTAAACATTCGCCCGAACCATCACGTCCGCGCAAGATTTGTCAGGCAGCCGCTCTCAAGCGTTTCTCCGTGTCTCCGTGCCTCCGTGGTGATTATTTAGGCGGATTGACGATACAGAAACTCGAGGGCCTTCTCGTTGCGGATCCTGTTCCGGATTCTATCCAGCGCTCCATCACGCGTCAAGCGAGCGCGGATTGCATCGGCCGTCTGGTTGGTTTGTGTCGCCAGCGCTTCAATCTCGCGGTTAATTTCCTCATCGCCGACTTCGATTTTTTCCTCGTCAGCGATCTTTTCCAGCAGCAGAGAAGCTTTTACTTCTTGTAAAGCCTGATCGCGCTGCCCGGCGCGAAGCCGCGGCAGGTCCATTTTCTTCATGTGCTCCTGGCTTAAACCCTGGGCGGCCAGGGCGCGAAGCCCGCGTTCGAGACGTATATCGACCTGGTGCTCCACCAGCGCTTCGGGAACCTGGAGGTCGTTGCGACGGATGAGCTCGGTGAGCAGCTTGTCTTTGGCTTCGCGCTCGGCCGTGGTGCGACGATCATGCTCCATGCCTTCGCGCAGGCGCTTGCGGACTTCATCAAGAGTTGTGAATTCGCCAAGCTCCTTGGCGAAGTCGTCGTTCAGGTCGGGAACTGACTTCGTCTTGATTGCGTTGATCTTAACTTTATAGCTGAATATCTTCCCACGCAGGCGTTCGTCGGAAAAATCATCGGGATAATTCACGTCGAACGTGCGTTCGTCGCCGGCGTTCGCGCCGCCGAGGTTCGCGGTGAACTCCGGCATGGTATTCTTGCCGCCGATTTCGACCAAAACGTCATCCATGTGGACGGGCTTGGTGTCCGCGTCTTCCTGTTTGGGAGTGCCGTCAAGCGAAACCTGGGCGTAATCGCCCTCCGCGATGGCGCGGCCTTCAACCGGAGAGAACGTCGCTTTCTGTTCCCGCAAAGCAGTCAGCGACTGTTCCACTTCGTCATCGGTGACCGTAATTTCGGGATGTTCGGCGCGCAACTCCCTGTAGCCTTCGACCTTAATCTCCGGCATGACCTCAAAGCTCGCTTTGAAGTGGAGGCCTTCGCCGTCATGGGCGTGCAGATCGGTCACCCGCGGTTGTGAAACCGGGTACAGGCCGAGCCGCTCGGTTTCTTTGCGGAAGTATTTGGGCACCAGCGCGTCGATGACGTCGTTTTGAATGTCCTGCGAGAATCGCTGGCGAATGATTGAAGCGGGCACATGCCCGCGACGGAAGCCTGGGATGCGCGCGAGCTTCTGGTATTTCTGGATGAGAGTATCGGTTTCGCGCGAGACTTCCTCGGCTGGGACCTGAACCTCGATCTCTCGTTTGGTTTCGGTAGTGGTTTCGGTTGGGGTCACTGGTTACCTTTCGTCGTCCGACGGGCTCTCACTCCGCCGGCGCGTAATACCCGTGCCGGCTCCTAACCTTCAAGCCTTTATGCACAGCTGAAATCTCAATGGTGCGATACCGGCCATCGTGCGCGAAACTTGCGGGCCGATAGGAAAGCGCGTATTGGCTTCGCAGGTCGTCCTGAATCTGCGCGAATGCGTTGGCCACATCCTGCGGCTGGAACGGACGGAATGTCCGTCCACCGGTGGCCTCGGCAATGCGCTCCAAAACCTTGTCGCCCCGGTCACTGTTCATGCCCGCGTAATTTGTGCTGATCGTATAAACGATGACGTCCGCGCGCAGCGCCATCTCGATTGCTTCCTCACGCGTCACGTGGCTGGCGTTGTCGTCGCCATCGCTGACCATAATGATCGCCCGTCGCACCGAGTCATCCTGGGCCGATTTCAAAAGCTTTTCGCGGCTCGCGTAGTAGAGCGCGTCATACATGCGGGTCGCGTTCCCCGGGCGCAAAGAACGAATCCCTTTGGATAATTTCTCGGTGCTGTCGGTGAAGTCCTGGGTCATCTCCAAGTTGCTGTCGAAGCCCAGAACAAACGCCGTATCAGAATGCACCCGGATGGTCTCGTTCAGAAATTCGATCGCCGATTCCTGCTCGAATTTGAAACGGTCGCGAATGGAGCCGCTGGCGTCGATCAGTAATCCCACTTGGAGCGGTAGGTCGGACTCGCGGCGGAAGCTGCGTAAGGCTTCGACTTGTTTTTCGTCATCAATAACCTTGAAATCGTCCCGCTTCAAATCCTTGACATAGCGATTATGTTTGTCCGTCACGGTGAAGACGACATTCACCTCGTTCACGAAGTGGATGATCTTGGGTCCGGTCACGTCTGGCTCTTCGTTCTTGCCGGCTGATTCACTTGAAGCGCTCGTCTTCTGGTCGCTCGGCAACTGAGGCTCAGGCTTGGAAGTGGAACCCTCTGTGGGGAGCGGATCGGCGGGTTTGGCCTGCGGGGCCGGTGGCGGCGGAGCGAGCTTAGGCTTTACGACCGCAGATGGAGCTGCCGGAAGATCGTTATCGCTTTGAGCAGTTGCAGTTGTGCTAACCGCGATGCACGCCAGCAATCCAATCAAGGTATTCAAAACCCGGAACATTGAGTCTCATTATAGACGCTTGGCGGCAGGCAAGGACGGCTCCAGCCCTTGCACGAAGTGCGTAAGCTCGTCGGGGAGCGGGGCCGAGAATGTCAGCTCTTCTCCAGTCCGGGGATGGGCAAACTCAATCTCGCCCGCATGGAGAAAATTGCGAGAGAGAGACAGAGTGCCGCTTTTCTCGCCGCGAATTTCCCGCGGAGCCCCGTACAGCGTATCGCCGACGACTGGATGCCCCAGCGACGCCATATGCACGCGGATCTGGTGAGTCCTGCCGGTTGCGATTTCGACCCGAAGGAGGGTGAATTTTCCATAGGGCGAATCGATGCGCCGCTGCACTTCATAACGCGTGATCGCCTCTCGGCCGCCGCTTCGGCGGGTGGTCATGCGGATACGGCGAATGGCATCGCGCTGAATCGCGCTATTGATTGTGCCCCGGTCTTGCTTCAGCCATCCGTGAACAAGCGCAATGTAGGTCTTATGGACGCGACGCCCCGAAAATTCAGCCGCAAGTGCGCGATGCGCTACATCGTTTTTTGCGACGACAATCAAGCCGCTGGTTTCCTTGTCCAGGCGATGAACAATCCCTGGGCGAAGCTCGCCGCCGACATTCGAGAGGTTCCCGAAATGATGCAACAACGCGTTGACCAGTGTGCCGCGATTGCGGGCATCTTCGGTCGCGCCCGCGCCCGCGTGGACCATCATGCCGGCGGGCTTGTTGATGACCGCGAGGTCATCGTTTTCATAAACGATATCCAGTGAGATTTCTTCGGCAATGGCTCGCAACGGCGGCCGCTCGACGGCTCCCAGAATTTCGACCTTCTCCTGACCTCGCAGCCGCAAAGAAGCTTTCGCCGGATTTCCATCGACCACGATCTTCTTCTGCGCAATCAACTCCTGCACTCGGGCACGGCTGGTGTCAGGAAGTTGCGAGACCAGAAATTGATCCAGGCGTTTGCCAGTGTGTTCCGAGCTGACGTTGAGAGTGGATACAGGCACCGTTACGCCGATTATAGGCGGAGCCCTGCAAATGCCGTGTGGGTCGGACATTCCTGTCCGACCAGGGAGCGAAGAAGAAATCCTTTAACCGCAGAGGTCGCCGAGAACAACGCCGAGTTCGCCGAGAAACCCAACTCTGCGCTCTCCGTGCTGTTCTCTGCGTTCTCTGCGGTTAAAAGCTTTTTGCCGCCGAGAGAGTCACGCATCTATAAAGGGAGTCACCGAGTAGCCTGAGCCAAAACCGCCTTCGAAGCCGGCCGCAAGTACCAGATCAATCCGCCGGTGAGCACCAGGCCGATGGCGATCAGTTGCGTCCCGCTGAGCACGCCGCCCAACACCGCTCCCCGCCCCGGATCTCCGCGCAGGAACTCGATGAAGAAGCGCGCAATCCCGTAGAGAAAAAGATATGCACCGAAGATTTGCCCGTCGAATTTCTTGCGCTTGAACATCCACATGAGAAGCAGGAAGATGCCCAACTCCGCAGCCGACTCAAACAGCTGCGTAGGTTCGAGGGCTTCGTTCAACGGAGTACCGACAAGCTGCTGGGCGAGTGGATTGGTAAATTTCACGCCCCACCAGTGGTCGGTCGGCTTGCCATAGCAGCAGCCGGCGGCAAAACATCCCAGCCGGCCGATGCAGTGCCCGATCGCCAGTCCCGGCGCGAAAGCATCGCACGTTGCCAGCGCGGGCATGCGATATTTGCGCAGAAACCACCAGGCCACAAGGAACGCCGCCAACAGACCGCCGGAAAACACGCCACCTGCCTGCAGAGTATCCAGCGTGAAAATCTCACGCAGGTTCTGCCCGTATACGTGGCCGGACCGCCAATCAAGAATGATATAGAGGACCTTCGAGCCTATGATCCCAGCAAGCACCACCGCGATCCCGAAGTCCCAGGCGCTGTCGGCTTTGATTCCCTGCTTTTCGGAATTGCGGACGCTGATCCAGAGCCCGACCAGAACGCCCAGCGCTACCAGCACGCCATACGTAGGAATCCCGAAATTACCGAATTGAAAGAGACGGGGAAACACGGATCTAGTTTATTAGATGCAGGCAGGAAGCAGAAAATCCGTCGCGCGTCGTCGTGCGCAAAATTCAAGCCGACCCACTGTGCCGTGTGACGGGCCGAGAATGAACCGTCGGTAGACGTTTGGGGACCCGCCGAGATCCTTCAGGCCTCTCCGCATGGCGGAGCATGGCACACCGGATCCTAGTTCGAGTCGAGCCCCCGTTCATTCAGGCATTGGTTCAAAAATCGGTTACCGTCATCACCAACCCTGCAGGTCGGCTTTCATCAGGGATGCTAAGGGAAGGGATTGTATCTGCGCAAGGGGCTGGCGCTAAAAAGTTGGCACGAAGGTTGCGGAGAATAGAAGCGCCGCGGATTACGCGGAGTTCGCGGAGTTCGCGGATTGCTCACGGTGCAATCACAAAGCAAGAAAATCAGCCACGGATTCACACGGATTTTCACGGATTTTAATTGTTCTTTTCGATCCGTGTTGATCCGTGGAAATCCGTGGCTAAGGGTTTACTGGTTCTGTTGCCGGCTGGCTGGCGGAACGATTCCGTTCATCCGGAGGTATTCAACCATCTGGCCGTAATGATCAAACGGGTGCGCGGTCGAGAATGCGCCTACGCTGGCGCGCGCCATCTTCATCTCGCCGAATACCGTCACCTGCTCCAGTTGATTCTTTTCAGTGATCGAATTCAACGCTTTTGTCAGATATGCGAAGGAGTCCTTAAGGAACTTCAGAATTTCAGCTTTTGACTTAACCGAATCAGGGCCGTTCTCGCCGCCTACATCGATCGGCGGCTTCTCTCCCAGAATCGACGCGGCAAAAATATAGTTCACCGCGGCCACATGTTTCACCTGTTGCGCGAAGGTGCGCACGCCTTTGAACTCTCCATTGCTGGGAGCAAATGAGTACTTGTCCTCCGGCATGGCCTCGGCCGCTCCGGTGAACTCTTTTTCGCCGATGCTGATAATCGCAACCAGTGCCTCGCCCGGCGTCTTCGCCGCAGGTGGAGACTGCATTTGCGCCACCGACAACGCACCACAACCAAGCACAAGCAGGACCCCGAATAGCAGTTTTGTGCTACGCATGTAATTTCTCCTGAATTTTTAAGTTGTATTGCCCCGAGGAAATCAGTCCCGAACAACTACTGGCGCAAGTTCCAGATCTCTTGCCGTTAGCGGATAATGCCGCACCGTCACCAGCCCCAGCATCAACGTTATTGCCGAACAGAGCATTGTATTCGGGACGCCGATTTTTGTCGCCAGTGCTCCCCAAGCCGCGCTGCCGATGGCCATCCCGCCTTGCAGAACGAACAAATACATCGACAAAGCCCGCGCCCGCATGGACTGTGGAGACATAGTCTGCGCGGCGACGTTCAGGCAGGCAAGGATCGCAATCCAGGCGACCCCGCAAAGAAACAGCACTGCGAGCAGCCAGTTGAAAATATGTACCTGCCCGGCGGCGAAAGTCATGAGAGCGAAAAGAACGACGGCGGAGCCAACCACCCCATCGACGCTGAACTGATTGCGCATGCGCGGCAGCACGGCTGCTCCGGCAAGCGCGCCCAATCCGAACGAGCCGAGGAGCAGACCGTATCCGGTGGCGCCGTACTCGCAACTGGAGCGGGCGATCAGCGGCAACAACGCGAGGAGCGAACTCGCAGCGATGCTGAACGCTCCGGTCCGCACCAGCACGCAACGAACAATGGAGGAAGATCGCGCATAGCGGAATCCGGCACGCATGGAATCGATCACACGTTCTGTCTTGGCGGTCTGAAAATTTGGCCGCTTCCATCGAAACAGAAACACGATGACGCCGAACAACGATGCTGCGTTGATGAGGAAGGCAATACCCGAGCTGGTGGCTGCGATCACCATCCCGCCCAGCGCGGGCCCTACAGCGCGCGCCAGGTTGAATCCTGCAGAGTTCAGAGCTACCGCTGGAGCGTGATTTTCCGGGCCGACGACCTCGGGAACAACGCACTGCCACGCGGGATCGTTGACCACAGCTCCGAGTCCAAGCAGAAACGTAAACGCCAGAACGATCCACGGTGTCGCCCAGCCCGCCAGGGTGAAGATTCCCATCAGCGCTGCGGCAGCGACCATCCAACTTTGAGTCACGAGCAAAAAGCGACGCCGATCCACCATGTCGGCCAACGCGCCCGCGGGCAGCGTCACCAGAAATACCGGCAGGGTCATCGCCGCTTGCACCATGCTCACCATAAACGGCGACATGGTGAGCTGCGTCATCAGCCAGCCTGCGCCGACGTTCTGCATCCAGCGGCCGGTGTAGGAGATGACCGCTGCAAACCACAGCGACCTGAATAACGGCTCCCGCAAAGGCGCCCACGCGGAGGTGTGCGGGGCAAGTTGCGGAATCGATGCGTTGACAGAGTCGGCCATCAGCTTGCCTGCGTGATTTCGGCTGAAGGAGCGGGTTGGCTGAAAGGCCAATCGTGATTTCGGAAGGCGCGAACTGCGTAAATGATGAGACCGGCAATCACAATGACAACCGTATAGCGAATTTCCTTCCAGGCATCGCGCCGTACCGCGGCGACAGCGGCAAATCCGACGAAAGCCAGAATCGCGGGCAGCGGATAGAGCCACATGCGGAACGGACGCGGCAGTTCGGGACGGCGAATGCGGAGAACAATGACCCCGACCGCCTGAAGGATGAACTGCAGAAGAATGCGAATCACCACCAGTGCCGAGATCACCTCGGCAAGCGGGAGGAAGCAAAACACGATAGCCGCCCCGCCGAGCGCCAGCAGTGAGATATGAGGAAACCTGTATTCGGGATGCAGCCGGGCGAACACTTTGAAGTAGTTCCCGTCCAGTGCCGCCGCGTAAGGCACGCGCGAGTATCCGAGCACCAGCGAGAACACCGAGGCGAACGCGGTCAGCATGATCAACGCGGTGATCAGGTTGGCCGCCCAGTTGCCGTAAATCCGCTGCATAAAAGTAGAAAACACGTAAAGTTTATTGTTCGAATTCGCGGCTCCGATGACTTCGTGCCAGTCCACGACGCCGAGAACGCTGACATTCATCAAGAGATATAGACCTGCTACCACGAGAATGGATAGCAAGACAGCCCGGGGAATGGTGCGGCCGGGATCTTTCAGTTCGTCGCCCAGAAAGCAGACGTTATATGCGCCCCAGTAATCGTAAGTCGCGATCAGCATAGCCGAGCCGAGTCCGAGCCAGAATCCGCCTTTGAGTTCAAATGCGCCGGGCGGGTAACTGAAGGCCCGTGCGGAGTTGAAGTGGGTAAATCCAGCGAAAATAATCCAGCCGATGGTTGCCATCACGATCAACCAGAGAAGCTTGGAGATATTCCCGATCTGGGTGATTCTCCGGTATAGAAGCAGCATGGCTAGCAGCACGATGCCGATGGCAAGGAACGTGGTTCCAGCGACGACCCAGGATAGCTTCAACGGACCTAGCAGCGGAACATTGGCAATGACTTCATGCGCGGAATATTTCGTTTCAAGACCAGGCCACAGATACGCGGTGTATTTGGCGAATCCGATTGCGCCGGAGGCGATCGAGAGCGGCGCGCTGAACGAAAGCTGCCAGATGAAGAGAAACGAAACCAGCTTGCCCAGCCGTTGCGGGCCGTAAATTTCCCGCAAATACACATACGATCCGCCTGCCCCAGGCATGGCTGCGCCAAGTTCCGCCCAGACCAACCCGTCGCAGATCGCGAGAATGGCGCCGAGTACCCAACCAAGCAGCGCCTGCGGCCCACCCATGGCCGCGACCACGAGCGGCATGGTGATGAAGGGCCCCACGCCAATCATGTCGATCATGTTCAGCGCAGTCGCGCCGCCAAGGCCGATGCCGCGGATGAGCTTGGGGGATTGCTCGGTTTGAGGGGGATTAGGCATTTGACTAGAGCTGTGAGCGATGAGCAGCGAGCTTCGAGCGATCCGCATTGGCTTCTGAACTAGATTGCTCGCCGCTCATTGCTCATAGCTCATCGCTCATCGTTGATGCCCGGCGCTCACCAGATTCACAAACAACCGAATCGCTCCCGGCACTCCCGCTGGCAGCTGCCGGAAGAAGGCGTATCCGGTGTAGATGTAAGTGCCTTTGCCGTACTTGGCTTGGATCATCCCGCCCTTCTGGTCTGGTTCGCCGGGATCGTGACACGACAGCAGCGGCTTGAAGTGATCATCCCACTTGTCCATGAAGTACAGACCCCGCTCCTGCACCCAGCCGTCGAAATCTTTCTGCGAGATTTCGTTCGGATAGTGAAAGACCGGATCGTCCGGCGCGAGGATCGTCACCGGAGCTTCTTCCACCGATACACGTGCGCGGCTTAAGTCGGCGTCGTAAGGCGTGAAGTGGCCGCTGTTGAAATCACCGGTGCTGTTGTTGTTCTGAACGATCAGCGTTCCGCCGTCCGAGACAAAATCGAGCAGCTTTTTGTTGTTGGCGACGATTTCTTTGTGCGTCTCATACGCGCGCACGCCCAAAACGATGGTTCCATATTGACTCAGGCTTTCGCTCGCAAGTTTGTCGGCTGGAATCAAAGTGACGTCCATCCCAATCTGCTTCAGAACCGTGGGGATGTCGTCGCCGGCTCCCATGATGTAGCCGACTTTGAGGTCCTTTGGCGTTTTCACGTCCACGACGCTGACGTGCTGGACGGCGGGCTGGAAGTAATAGAACGAGCCCAGATCATCGCGAGTGACGAGGGTGTAACCCTCAGAGTATTCCTTTCCATTGGCATCCAGAATTGCCCGAATGGCTGCACGACCTTGTTCCAGGTTTGCTGGAATGACGTTGAACTCGAAATCTTTTCGGTTTCCTCGACTGGGCAGATTGACTTCCAACTTGCTCGGTTCCGAGTGCCACGTCGAAGGAAGGTCGAGCCGGAGCATACTGTTAGGAGCGCCTGCTATGTTCGCAGTCACGCCGACTTTGACCGTTGTTCCTTTCCGATCGGCAACTGGAGTCACCTGTTCGCCAGGTTCGACTGCTATGGAGAACGGTGGGACGATTGCAACCTGTTGCTTCCGTTTCATTCCGTTTTCGAGAGGAACTTCTGCAAACAACGGCAGCAAAATCTCTGGCCATGGTTCGCGCCACGAGGATGGCATTTGAGGCATTGCATGGTGCACCAGTGAGTAACCGACAGTTTCCCGTAACTGATACTGCGGAAACGGGAGCGTCGCAAAGTAGGGGTCGTCGATTGAGTTTATGCTGTCCTTGCCGGGATCGTTGCGGTGCCAATAAGGACGCGTGTACATACGACGTAAGTCGGGGACGACGAATGACGTTTTGGTCGAGTAATCTGCACCAGATCGGATTGGAATGTGGGGCGAGTCAACACCGAGATCAAGCGCTGGCAGCGGTCCACCATGGCTAATCCGCAAGTCATGCGGAGACCCGTTACGGAATCGCAAATTGAACTTAACTTCTTCTCGGGGGCTTACTGTCCCACTCGTGGTCGTTACTGCCTCAGCTGAAATCCCCAGTGCGAGATCAAGTGCATGGTTCGCCTCGGATTGCTTAACGTTAAGTAAATCAATCAACGCTTTCTCGCGACCTTTCAGACCGCTGTTCGTTATCTTTGCGACCGACGAATTTAGCCTGCTGAATGAGTCAAGTAGCGGTTCAACGGCCGCTAAAGGTTCTCTGGTCTTTGCTTCGGCAATGTCGTCGCTGATTTTTTGAAGCTCCGTCGTGAGCCAATGAGGGTTGCCGCCTCCCAATCCCGACAAGCCGGTATCAATCCCGTCAAATAAGTCCTTTTCATGCCCCTTCTCATCTTTTGTGTTCGGTACGACGGAGTCCACCAGCTTGTAGAACGCGTAGCGTGGGCCGGAAGGAATGCTGATGTCGCCCAGCCCCTGCGATGTCTGGTGCTTCAAGCCTTCTATTGCAAACTGCACGTACGACATTCCGAGCACAGGATCGACTTCGCTGGTGGTCAACTGAACGGTGTAGTTTGCGTCCGCGCAGGTGGTCGCGCCGAAGCCGCAGACATTGCCGATATAGAGCTTCTTCGGCTGCCAGGCCTGCAGGCCTTCTTTGATCTGTTCGGGAAAGCGGTTGGGATCGGCTGCCGCGCGGAACGCTTCCTGCGTCAGCATTGATGACGCCTGATGATGTCCGTGGCCATCGCGTTCGGTGCCGGAGAAGCGCGCAATTAGAACATCGGGGCGAAACTCGCGTATGACGCGCACAATGTCGGCCAGCGGAACATCGTGGCCGCCCCACTTCTGAAAGGTTTCATCGGCGGTCTTTGAATATCCGAAGTCGGCGACGCGGCTGAATCGCTGCTCGACTCCGTAGTAGCGGTCGGCAGCCAGAAGCTCGAGCGTGCGCAGAATGCCGAGCTGATCAGAAAATGTGCTGCCGGTTTCGTTCTGCCCGCCTTCGCCGCGGGTGAGCGTCATCAGCAGGGTCTGAATGCCTTTGCCGCGCGCTTCACGGGTGAGCAGGCCGCCATCTTCGTCATCGGGATGAGCGACCACCATCATCAGGCGGCCGGTGGTTTGCAGTTTTCGAAGTTCGAGTTTAAGGCCGGCTTCGCCGGTGTCCTGAGGAAGGGGATCGTAGAAGCCGGGAGTACTCGTGGATTTGACCGCCGAGCCGGCAGGAGCTTGCGCCAGGCTCGCGCTCAAAAGAATGAGCGTAACGGTGAAGATTTTTAAGATAGCTTTTGGCCAGACCTCCGCGCTTGCGATTCGCATAATGTATGAGACTGCCGTGCTCTCCTCTGGGAAGCAGAATTAATTGTAGAGACGTTGCTTGTAACGTCTTGCCTGCGGCGGCAATTAGCCGGTGTTCTGGCAACATTTACATCGTGCTGCTGGCCAAAGAGACGTTGCAAGCAACGTCTCTACGTCGGATGTGTGCTCGCAATCAAGTGATCGCCGTCGAGAGCTTCTACTTGCGACATGAGCCAAGCGTTTGACGGATGGCGTCCTGCGATTTTCATTCTTAGATAGTTGTCGCTGAGCGCTTCAGTCCAGGCACGGGCCGGGTCTTCGGTCTTCACGCTTAAAGTGATCGCGTTAAGGGGCCTCCCTACGAAATCTCCCATGAACGTGCGCTTCTTCTCCGCAGCCAGTTCCCGCAGAATCTGATTTCGCTCCCTCGCCACGTGCACAGGCACCTGATTCGGCATAGTCGCGGCCGGCGTTCCCGGACGAGCAGAGAACGTGAACACATGCAGATACGTGAGCGGCAGGTCTTCGATCATGCTTCGCGTTTCTTCGAATTCGGCATCCGTTTCACCGGGGAATCCCACCATCACATCTGCGCCGATAGCGGCAGTGGGCATGGCGGCGCGAATCTTCTCGATCTTCTCGCGATAGTGCCAGGGACGATATTTACGATGCATGCGCCGCAGCACCGCGTCGCTCCCCGACTGCATCGGCACATGCGCATGCTTGGCGATCCGCGGCGATTCGGCCATGAACCGGATGAGCGAGTCGCTCCAATCCATTGGCTCGACCGAGGAGATGCGAAGTTTCTCGAGGGAGGTCTCTTTCAGGATTGCCCGCACCAGGTCTTCGAATTTCGCAACAGGTTGCATAGGCGCGGGTGCGGTTTCTGGCGAGTAAAGCTCGCCCGCCCGGGTGGGGGCACCTGGGCCTACGTGTGCAAAATCCCGTCCCCAGCGGCCCAGATTGATCCCCGAAATCACTACCTCGCGATACCCAGCTTCCACCAACTGATTCACTTCCCGCACAACTTCTGCCGCCGGAAGAGAGCGGCTCGGCCCCCTCACTGAGGGAATAATGCAAAACGAGCAGCGATTATTGCAGCCATCCTGCACCTTCAGATTGGGGCGGGTGCGCTCATTCGCGGAATCGAACACGGGTGCTGCGAGAAGTTCGGTATGGGCGAAGATGTCAGATACGAACACCTCTGCCGGTTGGAAACTGCCCAAAACGCTCACAGGCACGAACGAACCTAACTCGCCAGCGTCCTTCTCAGAGTCTTTCCTCAAGGCGATCTGTGCCAGATTGGCCTTGTGGGAATTGCCAACTACGGCCGACACGCCAGGCAGCGCCGCAACCTCAGCCGGCACGCGCTGAGCGTAGCATCCGGTCATAACGATTTTGCAGCCGGGATTCTGGCGCCGAATTCGCCTGACGGACGCGCGCGCGTCCTGCTCTGCGGCAGCAGTGACCGCACAGGTGTTCAGCACTACGTAGCCGGCCGCCTCCCAACCGGACGCCCGGTTCAGTCCCAGCTTGCGGAACTGCTGTTCTATAGCAGCTCCGTCGGCCTGGGTGGCGCGGCAGCCGAAATTTTCTACGTAAAAACTGGACACGGAACTATACTAGCTGATGAGCACGGCAGGCGTTTGTCCCGCCGGCTCTTCGCGCGCCGCTCGAATTGGCAGGGGCAAGAGGCGTAAATGAAGCGCAGAATTCTGCTTGTAGATGACGACGTCACAGTCCTGCTGACGTTGAAGGCTGTTCTCGAGTTAAATCAGTTCGATGTGCAGACCGCAGGTTCGGCGGCTGAGGCCGTTACCAAGCTTGCTGCCGGCACCTACGAAATGGTCATCACGGATTCGCGCATGGAAACCGATGATGCCGGTTTTCATGTGATCCGGGCGGCGCGGCAGCAGACATACAATCCCGCAACGGCGCTGCTGACGGCCTATCCGCCGCGCAACGTCGACTGGAGAAACGACGCCGTGCAATCGGTGCTGGTGAAGCCGATCGGGACGCAGGACCTCCTGCGGCAGATCGAGGCGCTGCTAGTGCGGCACGAAGACGAGAAACGGCTGCAGGGGAATTCAGCCGTCACTAGTGGGGCCACCGTTCCCGAAGACCTGTACTCGCAAAAACAACCAAAGGCCAGTTGAGAGCTATCCGTTAAGCGCTGGCGGCGTGTCGTTTGTCGCGGAAGCAGTCGCGGCAAAACACCGGCCGGCCTTGCGTGGGACGAAACGGCACTGTCGTTTCTTTTCCGCAGTGCGAGCAAACGGCGTGCGTTTCGACCTTGGTGTGGCCCTGGTACGCTCGTTGGGGTGCGGCGCCTAGAACCGCAACGCGCTTCGACTTGCATGTCTTGCAGCGTTTGGGTTCATTTCTGAATTGCTTGTCCCGAAAAAACAATTGCTCGCCTGCGGTAAACACAAATTCTGTGCCGCAGTCGATGCACGTTAGCATCCTGTCCTGGAATTCCATCGAGCGCTCCTTTGGCCCAATGCACCCGGAAACGCACCCCTCAGTCGTTTACGCGATGCTTCTTGCCTGATCCCCTCGTTCTACTCCACCCTGGGTTCGGCCCTCCGCACTGGGGAAGCTGCGCGGCTATTGCTAGTAAGAATCCGAGACTATAAGGATTGAATCATTGAATCATCGGGGGATTGAATCATTAGAAAACCAGGGTGGGCGTGGCCTTCGATGATTCAACGATCCGATGATTCAATGATTCAATCTATTGGGCCACGCTTGCGCGTGGCCCAATCCTTTACTCTGCTTCTTTTCTTGTCTTTTTGCGTGCGCGCTTGCGCGCCAGCGCTTCCTTCACGCGCTGCTTTTCGCCCGGCTTCAGGTAAAAGGAGTGACGCTTTACTTCTTTAATGATGTCCTCCTGTTGTACCTTGCGCTTAAAACGGCGCAGAGCATTTTCGAGCGATTCGCCTTCCTGCAATCGAACTTCTGCCAAAAAACTACACCCCCAGACTGGTCCTGGTTAGACCCGTTAGTTATTGCAAGAGAAGCGCCTAAAGTCAAGAGCTTATCTCCCAATCAGAGCGAGTTTCCACGAGCCTTCAGAAGGAAACCCGCAACGCAAACTGCACCTGCCTGGGCGCATAAGCGCTGGTGGCTTTCATGAAATTCGCCGGCACCTGGTAATAAGCCGGAAAGTAATTGATTCCAATGTGTTTAGTTCCGTAATTGAACTGGGCCGCGTTGCTCATGACCCCATCGTCGGTCAGCTGGAACCGCGGGTTCACCCGGTTGAAGAGGTTGAATGACTCGGCCGTGAAATCCAGTTTCACGCTCTTCATGACGTAGATCCGGCGCGAAATGCGCATGTCTGTGGAGGTGTAAGCGGGGCCAACAAATGAATTCCGGCGCGCCCCCGGCAGCCGGTCGTTGCTGGTGTTGTCGTCGCCGTTGGCGTCTCCCACCACGGTTGCGTTGACCGGACGGCCGCTTCCGGCGGTGATTACGCCGGAGTTCTTCCAGTTCTTCGTCAAACGCCCCACCCAGCCATGTCCGCCGTTGAGCGCTCGCGGTTCATATATCCACGAAAACACGACACGGTTTCGTTGATCAGTGACGCTATTGCCGCGCTCCGAACTCGGTGCATAGGAATTCTGGACCGTGGCGGGTCGTCCGGCGACCAGCGCGTCCTGCCCGTCGTCGATTGCGTGCGCGTAGGTATAGCCGAGGCGGAAATAGACGCCGTGACTCATCTGCCGCCGCAAGGAGATTGTTCCTCCGTGATAGACGCTGGAGGCCGCGCTCTCGAAGACGTTAATCGCGCCCAGTTGCGGAATGGGGCGAGTCAGAGTGTTGACGCACGGCGGGAACGGGCAGGCCAGGGTTTGCGTAGTTGCCAGGTCGAGAACGACTGGACGGTCCCGTAGCCCAGAACGCTGGCGCCGGATGGATCCAGGATCGGATATTGCACCGTAGCTGGCAGCGGAAGATTGACATCTCGCGCGCGAATCAGGTCTTGGCCATGCACGTATGAATAAGAGACATCCGCAACCACTCGTTTCGCGATCTCGCGCTCTACGGTCAGGCTGGCCTGGTGGACCTCGGGAGTGCGGAAATTGCGCGCGAACGCGGATACGTCGTTACTGACGAACGCCTGGAGATTCGCCGGGGCGGTGCAGGACGTGGACAATGCCGGACAATTCACCAGCGGCAGCGGGTACTGCGGGAATACTTGCTGAGCAAAGAAGTTAGTCTGGTTCAAAAAAATTGAGTTCGGCGTCAGGCCGTTGTCGGTTTCAACCACCGAGTTGTAGATCTGGGGAATGCGTGGATAGAACAGGCCGTAGCCGGCGCGAATGACCGTTGGCGTTTGATCCCCGATGGCATACGAGAATCCGAGTCGCGGAGCGAAATTGTTCAGGTCGAGGGGAACTTTGCCTGAATCCGGCCATAGTGGATTGCTCTTCAGATATTTCGTGCTGAAGGTTTGCAGATCGTAGCGAACGCCGGCCGTGATTGCGAGGTGATCGGTTACGTGCATCGTGTCTTGCGCGAACGCTGCGTACTCGTTCGTGTCCGGATGACTCACTGCGTTTCCTAAACGCTGGACGTAGTAATGCGGCATCTGGTGCGCGTAGGCGCGCAACGGAGTGAGTTCGAGGCCGCCGATCATCGGCTGGAAGATGAACGGATCCACCTTGATGGGATCGAAAATGTACTCGCCGCCGAACGTCGATGGAAAGAAGTTGTAAATCTGCGTGAGCAGAGCGTCGCCGCCGAACTTCCACGAGTGTCGCGACCCTTCGCGGCTGATGGTCTCGGCCACATGCTCGCGATGCTCGCGGCTCTCGCGAGGCAGGATGGCCGACCGGCCCAGGCCGTCAAGAATTCCTGGAATGCGTGTGAGCGAAGAACCTGAATTGCTTTCCGACCACTCGAAGTCCCGCGAATATTGCGCGCGAAGATGGCTGATCAGTTTCGGAGAAAGCGCGCTGGTCAGCGATGCAGTTGCGGTCTCAGTCTCGACGCGTTCGGTCCCGTTGTCGGAGATTCCATAGGTCGTGACCGGGCTCGAGGGATCGAGAAAAACATTGTTTGCTCCCGAGTATCGCGAGGTGCTTAGCCGCATCGCAAGCTGGTTTCGCGGCGAGAGATTTACATCAAGTTTGGCGAAACCGGCACTGCCGATCAGCCGCGATGGATAGAGCCCCGACTGCTGCGACAACTGCGCGGCGGTTGCGAACACCAGCGCCTGATCGTCAGCTTCGAAATCGCCCGGAGTCGCGGGGCCCGCCGCCGGTTGCGGCGCGACCACACTCCCGCCATTCACGAAGCGGACGACCGTGGGCTCATGGAAAATGTGCTGATCGAATCCAGCGAAGAAAAACGCTTTGTTTCGACGCAGCGGTCCGCCGATGCTGAAGCCGAATTGTTGCTGCTGCCCATTCGGCTTCACATCGAGGAACGCGTCGCGGGCATCGAAGCTGCTGTTGCGAAGGTAGTAGAATCCGCTGCCGTGAACCTTGTTCGAACCGGATTTCGTCACTACGTTCACGATCGCGCCTGCGGCCCGTCCTGACTCGGCGGAAACCGAATTCGGCGAAACCCGAAACTCCTGGATCACTTCGTTCGAAAACTGATACGGCGCGCGATATCGCCCCCGCGCCTGGCCAAAGAAGGCGTTGTTGTTGTCGCCGCCGTCCACCAGATAGCTGGTCTGAAATCCGCGAACGCCGCCGAATGCGAGATCGCCGTTCGAGGTCGAGTTCTGGCCTCGCGGATCCTGAGTTGCACCGGGGGTGAGCAGCGACAGATCGGTGAAGCGGCGTCCATTCAACGGAAGGTTGGTGATGGCGCGTTCATCCACAACCGTTGAAAGTCCCCGCGGCTCAGTTTCGACGCAGCGCGGCTCCGCGGAAACCGTCACATTCTCATGAGCTCCTGCGACCGTGAGTTTGAAGTCGATTGCGGTTTCTCCGCCAACCACAACGTGAATGCTCGGGCTCAACTCCGGCGACATGCCCTCGGCGGTGACGCGCGCGGAGTACTCGCCCGGCGGCAACAAGTCGAACACGAACCTGCCGCGAAGGTCGGTCGTCTGCTCGAAGTGAACGCCCGTGGCGTCGTTCACCAGCGCGACGCCGGCTCCGGCAATGCTGCGGCCCGAAGGATCGAGGACCGAGCCGCGAAGCGCGCCGGTCGAGCTGTCTTGTCCGAGGCAGGCAGACGAAATTGTGGATAGAACCAGAAGTGAGAAGATGCAACGCGACATGGATTCACTCCGCAGTGAAGTGAGTCCGGCCTCGACGGGAGACGCTCATCGTATAGCACGAACCGGGCAGTTTCGTCAGTGATGTTCGCCGGAATTTTGCGAGTGCTTCCCGCAATGGGAAATTTTGGTAGCATTTAGCACTCAGCAATCAGCCAGCGCAGCGCCAGTTGTGAGCAATGAGCAGCGAGCAGCGAGCAATCACAACCTGGAAGGCTTGCTCGCCGCTCACTGTGTTCAATGCTCGGGTTTGGCTGAGTGCTGAATGCTGAGTGCTTTTATGATCCGTTCCTACAAAGGCATCTCGCCGACCATTGCTGACTCGTGCTACGTGGATGAGTCCGCGCAGATCATCGGCGATGTGGAGCTCGGGGAACATGCCAGCGTGTGGATGAACGCGGTGGTGCGCGGAGACGTTCACTCGATCCGCATTGGGGCACATTCAAACGTTCAGGACTGCAGCGTGCTGCACGGCATGAAAGGGCAGTACGGCGTCTTCATCGGCGAATACGTCACCGTTGGCCATTCGGTCACGCTGCACGGCTGCACCATCGGCGACCGCTGCTTGATCGGCATGGGATCGATCATTCTCAATGGAGCGCAGATTGGCTCTGACTGCATCATTGCCGCGGGAACGCTGATTCCTGAGAAGACGGTGATCGAGGCGGGTTCGCTTTGGATGGGATCGCCGGGCGAGTTCCGGCGGCCGCTGGAAGAGAAGGACCGGGCGGCGGTCATGCGCTACGCGAATAATTATTTGGGATATAAGGACGCGTATTTGGCGGAGCGGGGATAGCAGTGAGCATTCACCAGTCGAGGGTTTTCAGTGGCGTGACGAGCCAGCCGGAGGTTGAGTCCCGGAGGGACTCTTGCGAATAGCCCGGCGCTTTTAGCGCCGGGGGTCGGGAGCGACACGGCGAAGTCCCGTAGCGACGGTTGAAGGGCAGCCGTGCCTACGGCACTTGAACGAACTACGGATTAACCCGGCGCTGGAAGCGCCGGGCTATTGGCAGGGATCCCTCTGGGAGCGTACTCGTCCGAAATGCAGAAACGTGGCGGGTCACAGGCGCTCCCGTAGGAGCGATTGCACCGTGAGAATTCCTCGCAGTGCCGCTGGTACTATCAATTCACGCGGGGTCCTTCGACTCCGCAGAACGATTCGCGAAGCGAATCGTCCCACTCCGCTCAGGATGACAGTGTGGGTTAGCTGACCGCGCTCAGGATGACAGTGGGTTTTAGCTGACGACTGATGGCTGACGGCTGAGAGCTTCATGATCAAAGCCATTCGAGGAACGCGCGATCTGCTCCCGCCGGAGACGGCGCTGTGGAACTTTGTCGAGGCCACGGTGCGCGACGTGTTCCGCGCGTATAACTTCCAGGAAATCCGCACCCCGATTTTCGAAGACACGCAGCTGTTCGCGCGAGGTGTTGGCGAAGAGACCGACATCGTTTCAAAGGAGATGTACACGTGGATCGATCAGGGCCGGGCGCAGAGCGATAGGGGGCAATCGTTGACGCTGCGGCCAGAGGCTACGGCTGGGATCGTGCGCGCTTACATCGAGCACAAGCTCGGAGAGAAAGGACTAAGCAAGTTCTACTGCATCGGTCCGATGTTTCGTCGTGAACGTCCGCAGAAGGGACGTTATCGGCAGTTTTATCAGATCGACGCGGAAGTGATCGGTCCTGCAAGCTCTGGAAGCGAGTCTCCGGCGCGAGACGCCGAACTTCTCGAAATGCTGGCCACGCTGCTGGATCGTCTGGGCATCACAGGCTGGCAGTTGCAACTGAATTCCGTAGGGTGCGCCAATGATCGCGCAAAATACAACGAAGCCCTGCGGGCGGCTCTTGCCCCCGTCAAAGACAAGATGGACCCCGACTGCCAGCGGCGCGCAGTCACGAATCCCCTGCGGGTGTTCGACTGCAAAGTTCCCGAAGATCAGCCGATCATCGAAAAGCTGCCGCGCATCAGCGAATTTCTCGACGAGCCTTGCCGGCAGCACTTCGCGCAGGTGCAGGAAATCCTGAAATCAGTTGGCGTGCCGTTCACGCTGAACGACCGTCTTGTACGCGGACTCGATTACTACACGCGCACCGCGTTCGAGTTCACGCATGGAGCCTTGGGCGCGCAGAACGCGATTCTCGGCGGCGGACGATATGACGGACTTTCAGAAGCTCTCGGCGGCCCGCCGGCTCCGGGAATTGGGTTTGCCATCGGCGAAGATCGCCTGGTGATGTCACTGAGCGAAACTGCCGAAGCAGTTGTTCGCAAGCCCGACGTTTATATCGCCCCACTCGGTCCCGGTATGAATAAGGAAGCGGCACGCCTTGCCCGCGAGCTTCGCCGCCACGATCTGGTCGTGGAACTCGGCGATGAAAGCTTCCGGCTGAAGAAGTCCCTGGAGACCGCCGCCAAGCTTGGCTCCAGATACGCGCTCATTGCAGGCGAGAACGAGCTGAGCACCGGGGTTTTCGCCCTCAAAAATCTCGCGACCGGCGAGCAGAAATCCATCGCGCGAGACGCCCTGGTCCAGGCAATACAGTCACCGTAGAGACGTTGCTTCGCAACGTCTCCTGCCCGGCGCATTCCGTCCGATTGTGCAGACCCCACGCTGCCTGCAAAAGACGTAGCAAGCTACGTCTCTACAGGGTAATTGTTAATTTTTTCGTACGTCATTGACGAACCGCCGGCTTTCGCCTATTATTTGCCCCTCTGGGAATTCTCGACAGGAGCGATCTATGAAGCGCACATCTGAAGCGATACTGATTTTCTGCGTCATGCTGATCACTGCGGCAGCGCTGCAGGCCCAAATGGGTCCGCAAACGCCCGCGCCAGAACTGAAGAAACTCGACTTCCTGACCGGCGACTGGACGGCGGAAGGCACAGTCAATCCCGGGCCGGGAATGCCGGGAGGCAAGTTTACCGAATCCACCCATTCCCAGTGGATGGAAGGAAACTTCTTCCTCATCGAGCACAGCGACGCCGACATGGCCGGCATGGGCAAGTTCAAAGAGTATGCAGTGATGGGTTATGACAAAGAAAAGAAGGTCTATACCTACACCGCGTTCAACAGCATGGGTGAAGCCGAAAACGCCACTGGCACGGTTGACGGCGACACCTGGACCTGGACCAGCGACGAGCACATGGGCGGGATGACCATGAAGGGCCGATTCACTATGAAGGTGACCTCGCCGACTTCGTACACCATGAAGTACGAGCTCTCGCAAGACGGCACCAACTGGATGACCGGCATGGAAGGCAAGGCGACGAAGAAGTAAGAGTTTCCTCACCGAGGGTTCCCCACTCTTTGCGGTTTTTCGAAGGGTGGGGATTTCCCATTTATAATCTCTCCTTCGGCCCACCGCCGATTTAGCCGTCAGCTATCAGCCGTCAGCCATCAGGAAAGCCTCAGCACGCTGTCTGATGTGATAGCGATGGGTGTTTGTACAGGCGAGAGCAGAGGTTCCCGCTGCTGAAGCTACAGAATTTAAACGGGAGAGATTTTCCTGACGGCTGAAAGCTGGTTTCCGAAAGGCAAACGTTGCTCGACTTTTTAGGTGATCTAAAACGCACGCACACGTGCGGTGCTCTCCGTGCATCTGACGCCGGCAAAAAAGCCGTGCTCATGGGATGGGTGAACCGCCGCCGCGACCTCGGCAGCATCATCTTCATTGACCTGCGCGACCGCACCGGCGTGACCCAGGTTGTGTTCAATCGCGAGTTGAACCCCGCCGCTCACGAAAAAGCCAACCTCCTGCGGAACGAGTATGTGATCGCCGTGATCGGCACGGTCAAGCGGCGCGATGCCGATACCGTCAACAAGAACATCCCGACCGGCGAAGTCGAACTGATGGTCGAAGAGCTCCGCCTGCTGAACGATTCCAAGCAGCCGCCGTTCCTTCCCGGCGACGCGGTTTTACCAAACGAAGAAATGCGCCTGAAGTATCGCTACATCGACCTGCGGCGCGATGCGATGCAGTTCAACATCGAGATGCGGCACAAGGTTTCGAAGGCGATCCGCGACTATCTATCCGGCGAGGGATTCTTCGAAATCGAAACGCCGTTCATGACGCGTTCGACCCCCGAGGGCGCGCGCGACTATCTTGTGCCCAGCCGCGTGCAGCCGGGCAGCTTCTACGCTCTGCCGCAGTCGCCGCAGATGTTCAAGCAGATCCTGATGATCTCGGGCTTCGACAGGTACTTTCAGATCGTGCGCTGTTTCCGGGACGAAGACTTCCGTGCCGATCGCCAGGCTGAGTTCACGCAGATTGATCTGGAGATGACATATCCGCAGACGGACACCGTGTGGGGAGTCGTCGAAGGATTTCTCACTGCCGCATTCAAGGCCGCAGGATATGAGATCAAGACGCCGTTCCCGCGCATGAGCTATGACGAAGCCATTCGCAAGTATGGAAATGACAAGCCTGACATGCGGCTACCGGCGATGGTTGACGTGCGCGAGGCGCTGAGCGCGGAAGAACTCGACGAGCTGACGGGCAAATTCCGCATGCGGAAAGATTTTCCGCTGCAGCTTATTCGCATTCCGAAGGCGGGCGAGATTTCCGGGACCGAGCGGCGGACGATTGGCACCTATGGCGCGTTCCAGCACGTGCAAGGCCCGTCGTTCGTGCAGTTGATGACCGACCCCAAGCGCTTTGCGAAAGACTACCCTGCGCTTGCGGAAAAGATTATCCGTTTCGCAAAGCTCGAAGCTGACGATCTGTGGCTGCTTGCAGGCGCGGCGAGTCGCCCGGAAAACGCCGCCGTCATGGACCAGAGTGTGCAGCATTTCTGCGAGAAGTGCGGATTTCTGCGTCTGGATCTGGCGCAGAAGTACGCCGCAAAGCACAAGGCATTCGAGAAGACCGGCGACGTTGCCAAAGATTTTCGCTTCCTCTGGGTCTCCGACTTCCCCATGTTCGAGTGGGACAACACCGAAAAGCGCTGGAACCCGGCGCACCATCCGTTCACGACGCTGCACGAAGAGGACATGCCGAAGCTCGAGGCGAACATTGACTCGGTGAATGATCCGAAGTCGCCGCTCGGCGAAATTCGCGCGCTCGCCTACGACGTGGTGCTGAACGGAACTGAGCTCGGCTCGGGCTCAATCCGTATTCATCGTCAGGATATTCAAAAGAAAATCTTCCAGGCGCTCGGGATGAGCGACGAAGAAGCCCGCGCCCGCTTCGGCTTCTTTCTGGAAGCGCTCGAATACGGCACGCCTCCCCACGGCGGGATTGCGCTTGGCCTCGATCGCATTGTGATGATCCTCGCTGGAGCCGAAAGCTTGCGCGAAGTGATCCCATTCCCGAAAACCGCCCGCGCCGTGGACCTGATGGTAGACGCGCCGACGCCGGTGAGCGAAAGCCAGTTGAAAGAGCTGGGAATACAAGTCAGGAAGTAATCACTCATCCGGAGTATTGACTGCTCAATACTTAGCTAATATACTTAGCTAATGAAATATACGGTGCATCAGGCGAAGACGAATCTTTCGCGCTTATTAGAGCAAGCTGCCGCAGGAGAAGACGTAATAATCGCTCGTGGAAAGGAACCGGTTGCGAAGCTGATCGCAACTGGAACTGTCCGCAAGAAGCGGGTCCCAGGTCGGCTTGAGGGCAAAATTTCGGCAGCCCCTGGCGCATTCGCTCCTCTCACTGGACAAGAACTCAAGGACCTCGGCTTCGAGTGAAACTTCTCCTGGACACACAAGCGTTGTTCTGGTGGTACAGCGATCCGAAGAAGCTAAGCGCTCGTTCACGCTCGGTGATTGAAAATGGCACTAATGCCGTCCTGGTCTCTCCCGCGGTTGCCTGGGAGCTCGCAATAAAAACTGCCTTAGGAAAATTGGACGCGCTCCCACTGATAATTGACCTCCCGAGTTATGTTTCTGAGGACGGCTTTACAGAGCTTCCAATCACGATGACCCATGCCACTCGCGCAGGCCTTCTGCCGCTGCATCATCGAGATCCATTCGATCGGCTGCTGGTGGCGCAAGCGCAGGAGTTGGGAATTCCGATCGTCAGCAGTGACCGCCTGCTGGATCGTTATGGTATCCAGCGCATCTGGTAGCGCGGCATGACAGTGAAAGAACCCGCATACGTGGTCGGCGTCGGCCTCAACGCGACTGACACCATCCTCTCAGTCCCGCAGATTCCCGCGCGCAGCGGGAAGGTGGAGTCAACCGCCGTGAGAATCCTGCCCGGGGGACAGGTTGCCACCGCGATGGTTGCGTGCCAAACCTGGGGCCTGCGCACTCGCTATGTCGGCAAGCTTGGAGATGACGCTGCCGCGCAAGTACACAAAGACGCATTCGCCCGAGCCGGCGTTGAGACCTGCCTGATCACCGTGCCGAATTGTTCAAGCCAGCAGTCTTTCATCCTGGTTGACTCCGGTGGCGAGCGTACGGCGATCGGCTGGCGCGAAGAACGGCTCGCGCTCCAGCCGAGTGAACTCAAGCGCGAATGGATCGCCGACGCGCGTGCTCTGCTAATCGACGGCTATGACATGGCCGCCGCCACCACAGCCGCAGCGTGGGCACGCGAAGCAGGAATTCCGGTGATCGCCGATCTCGACGAAGCCTACGCCGGCATCGACGAGCTGCTCCCCACAATTGATTATCTGATCGTGAGCCAGGGCCTCCCGCAGCGATTGTGCCGTGAATCCAACCTCGCGAAATCCCTACCGAAATTACAGGGCCGTTACAGCTCTCGCCTTGTCGCGGCCACGCTCGGGAGCGGCGGAGTGCTCGCATACGACGGCGAACGATTTCACTATGCGGCGGCATTCCGGGTTGCGGTCGCAGACACCACGGGCGCCGGCGACATCTTTCATGCCGGATTTATTTACAGTCTTCTTCAGGACTGGCCGCTGCAGCGGTCGCTCGATTTCTCGTGTGCGGCTGCCGCTCTGAACTGCTCAGTAATAGGCGCACGAGGTGGAATCTGCGGGATCGATAAGATTGAGGCCTTAATCGCTCAGGGCGAAAAACATCCGCAGGCGTGGGATGTTAACAAAATACTCCCGGCAAACTCTGCCGCCGAATAGACTCGGGCAAGATGCAACTCCTTCGCCTCGCCGATGTCCAAATCAGCCCTTCCGACCGCGTGTATTCCTATTCGAGAACGCGCGCTGCGGTTGTCCTTCTTATAGTTTTAGGTACTGTAGCGTGGCTGAGCTTTCATGCCGTCACCGCCGGATGGAAGGTTGGCTATTACATCGCCGCAGCGGTCCTACTTTTCTTTCTGCTGGCGGTTCGCTTCATCACTGCGCGCTTTCGCTCTTCAAACTGGCTGGTGCGGGCGAACGATCAGGGGATCTTCATTCAGTTTCGCTCGTATCTCAACTATCACTTTCCGCCCGAAGATATGACGGTCGTGTTTCTTTCCTATGGCGAGATTCGATCGGCGCGCATGATTCGTGAACGAGTAGAAACTCTTGATCCGCAAGGCCATGGAACCACGACGCAGTATCTTCGCTATGTTGAGCTGGAGATCGGAGGGGATGTCGCGCCGCTCGCGAAAGCTCTGAATGCCGAGATCACCGAGAAGGCGCCGATGGAAAAGCGCTGGTATGGCCGCAGTTCGACCGAATACCAGGACCATCCGGTCCGAATGCCGAGGACGCCATTCTTGCAGTTGCGCTGGCAAGTGGTTCCCGGCGCAAAAAAGTTTCTGGAAGCGTTGCGTCAATACACAACGATTGCCGATCCCGTATCGCTGACGCAAGATTTCGTGAACCTGCAAAATCTCGGCCCGGAGGAGCAGCTGCGCCGCCTGCGCGAATTGAACGAGCGCGGAGAAAAGATTGCCGCGATTTATCTTGCACGCAAACTGTATGGATGCGGACTTGCGGAGGCCAAGGACATGGTGGAGCAACTGTCCTTACCGGCGTCTGACCCAACACCGCACTAGTGCTTCGACCAGGTCCAGGCGGTGATCTTCCAGCCGTCCCCCGTCTTCCGCAATGCAGCGGTGAACACCGCGTGCAGTTCCTTCACTTCTTTGCCGTGGCGTTTGTATGCGTAAGTAGCGGGCGCAACCACGTAGGCGCGATCTCCCGCAACATCCACGCTCCAGGGCGTGCCGATGGTGTCATCTCCGGGAACGACCCCGCTCTTTTCGTTGTATGCGTTGTAGGCTTTGAACCAGTCGGCACATGCCTTCGGCCCGTTCCACACATGCGGAGGGAACTCGTCAATGATGGAAACCGGCGAGTCGCATGCCGCCAGGGCTTTGTCCATGGTTTTGGGATCGAGATTGTCGGCGAACTGATGGATGGCGGCGACGACGTCTTCCTTATCAGCCGCGAAGAGATGTTGCGAAGAAAGGCTCAGCGCAAAGACAGCCGCAACCACAACGAAACGGTTCACGTTCATGTTCCCCCCTTAGATCGCTCGCGGGGAAGTATAACCTAAGCTGAGCGCCCTACTGCCCGGCCACACTGGCTCGCGCGTCAACGCGTTCGCGCGCATGTTTCAACTCGGCACGATCCGACTTGGATCCTTCGCAATTCTTGAGCAACTCGGCGTAGTACTCTCCAGCTTTGTCGGCTTTACCGGATTGCTCGGCGGCCTGCGCCGCTCCGTAGAGCGCGTTGAAGCGGCCGGGGTCGGACTTCAGCGTGGCCTCGTACTCGGCCAGAGCATCTGCCGGGCGTTTGGCTTCGAGCAGCATGTCGGCGATCATCTCGTGGACAGGAATGCCTTCGCTGGCCTCGGCCTCGCCTTCTTCTTTGTCGGCCAATGGACGCAGCAACGCGATCGCCTGGTCTGGATGGCCTTCCGCATTGGCAAGCCAGGCTTTAGCAATTGTCAGGTCGTGAGTGACGCTCTGATAGTCGCCGTGATCTTTCTTTTTTCCTGCTTCGAGTTTCTTTTGAATTGCCTCCAACTGTCCCACTTCTTTCCGCGCCTGATCAGGCCGACCCGTTCTCGCGGAACCAATCGCCCTCGCAAAATAGGTAAAGGATTGATTCCAGTCCGACGCGCCTTCGACCGGCAAAAGCTGGGCAGCATCATTCCAATGGTGAAGCTCAAGCGCGTACGACACCTGGAACTCTCCCAGCGCCGCGAGGTGCGGATCGAATCCCATGCCGTACATGTCGTGCATGGCGGGCATGCCGCGCACTTCATCGATGATCTTCTGCGCGTCCTGCTCGCGCCCGGTTTGCAGATACGCATACACCAGAAAATCCATCGCGTGGAACTGATGGCCTTCGCCGCCCATGTGCATGGCGGCTTCTTTCTGCGTGGCCTCAATGGAGCGGACGTTGGAATCGATATCGTCCTGCCACAAGCCCAGCCGCGCGAAGATGTGCGCTGGCATATGTAGAGCGTGCGGAGCGGCGGGGGCGATCTGAGCGTAGCGGCGCGCGGCGGGCAAGCCTTGTTTCGCCATATCCGGCTTGTCGTAGGTGTGGATCAGATAATGAGCGATGCCGGGATGGTTCGGCTCCGCAGAGAACAGTTTCTCGAGGACGGCGGCAGCTTTCTTCCGATTTTCATTGGTCTTGTCGTCATCGGCGGCCAGCAGGCTTAACGCGTAGAACGCGGCGGCTTCGTGATCGTCAGGATTGCGCTGCATGACTTTTTGCATCGCGCTGGAATAGGCCGAAGCGCGTTTTTCGTAAGTCCGCTTAGGGTGAGAATAAAAAGCATTGAGCGCCTTGATGTAGTCCTTCTCCCGGGCCGTCGCCGGCATGTGCTCGGCGCTCTTCAGTTGTTCGCCGCCGCGCTGCAGTACCGCCAGCTCCGGACGATTCCACAACTGGTGCCACAAACTCATCGCCAGTCCCCAATGCGCGATCGCGCACTGCGGGTCGTCTTTCTCGATCTGCTCGAATTCCTTTTCCGCCTCCTCGTACCAGAACGAGTGCAGCATGGCGACGCCGCGCTCGACGGGCTTTTGCATCGCCGCCGAGCAGGATGACGGGAAGTGGACGGTCCCAAGCTGCGCTTCGGTCAGGTCTTCGTGATGATGGCCAGCGTGATCGTGGCCTTCGTCGTCGGCGGCGAGGTAACAGGGAATTGAGAGTGCGAGCAGAAGGAGAATAAGTTTCATTGGAAGCCCTGGAGTGAAAGTCTATTTGGCTGGATGCGCGGTAGTCAAAAATGGGTGTGTGGCACAGGCGGCCCGCCTGTGCATGCCCCGATCTTGCCACTGCCTCGCACAGCCGAGCCGGCTGTGCCACACGAGCTATCTGCTTCCTACCAAGCCCTTCACCGACTCAATCAGCTTCGCCGAATCGTAGCCCACGCCGTCTTTAAAAACGATCTCGACATTTTCAATGTCTTCGATCTTCTGGGACGGGTCGCCTTTGATCACGACTAAATCAGCCTGCTTGCCCGGAGCGATCGTGCCGACCATGTCGAGGTCGCCCAGATATTGCGCGCCGTTATAGGTGGCAATCTTGATCGCTTCGAGCGGAGTGAATCCCGCTTCTACCAGCAACTCGACTTCCCGCTGGTCGCCGAATCCGGCGACGATGCCGCCGATCCCGGTCGGATCAAGGCCCGCCAGAAGCAAGCCGCCTTGCTTCGCGAATTCGTGCTCGAATTCCATTTCTTTTTTGAAGGCAGCAAACATGGGCGAGACATCGGTCTTATAGAGTCTCTGCAGCCGCGCCGTGTCTCCCATGCGGACTTTGTTGGCGAGAAACTGGCCGCGAGCCTCATCGGTTAGGGCATCCAGCACGCGGCGCTGCATCGCGGGGCGGCCCGGCACCTCCACTTCAAAGACCGGCAGTGTAGAGGTAACGGCGACGTGATGCTTGATGAGATCGAGAATCATGTCGTGCACCGGCCCGGATTGGATGTCGAGCTTGCCGTAGCGGACCATGTCGTCGGGGACGTCAGGGCACTCGCCGGATTTCTTCTCGGGGAAAAATTCTGTGTCAACCACCAGCCCATGCTCCAGATCGTCAATGCCCAGGCCAGCAGCTTCCCGGAATCCGATCGAGCACAAGTGCCCGGTGACCTTCACGTTTCTTTTGTGGGCCGCGGCAATCGCAGCCGACAACTCCGCCGGCGTGATGAACATGTAGGCCTTGAAATTGTCCACGCCCTCGTCCATCCAGTAGTTGGCTGTCTTCGTAGTCTCCTCGGGGCTGGAGAGCTGATGCAACTGCAGCGCGAACGTACCCGGGCCTTCGAGGTAGGGGCCAGTCACGTGCATCTTGGGGCCAGGGACTTGCCCGGCGTCGATGGCCTTCTTCAGTTCAAGATCGGTATAGGTCTCAAGCGAGCCGGTCGTCCGGATGGTCGTCACGCCGCCTGCGAGATAAAGCCGCGGAAAGCTGTAAGCCATCTCCCCGAAGATCGCGTTGCCCATGGGATAAAACATATGGTCGTGCATGCCGACCAGTCCGGGGATTACGGTGTAGCCGTGGAGATCGAGCACTTGTGCGTCCTTGGGTACGTTCGCCTCAGCCCCGCCGACCGAGCGAATCTTCCCATTCGCGACGACGACGGTCTGGTCCTCTTTCGCCGCAGCGCCCGTGCCATCGATGACGCGCACGTGCTCCAGCGCGATGACGGGAGCATCAACTTTGACGAACTGTTTGACGTCAGGGGAAAGAGTCTGGGCAAGCGCGGAGCAGCAGGACACAAGAACCAGGGTAGAGATTGTTCGCATCATTCCTCCCAAACGACGCGAGGGATTGTACGCTAAATGGGCAATCTGACCGCGATTGCAACCTCACCGACTTGGCCGAAATTCACAGGTAAAATGTCCGATTCCCGGCGGAGGGCGTGACCTTCGTCACAGACATCCACGACCTTGTTGGGTTCTAATGTTCTTGTCAGGCCAGCCGATTCTGGCTGTAACAAGGCTGTATACTATGTGGTTCCAAATTGGGATTGACAGACAGAGTACAATTTCAGGCAAGCTTGTAAGCAGTTGATAGATCGCTGCTTCTGAGCATCCTCGTATGGCCGCACAGAATCAAAACTAATGTACATGGAATTACGCCGAAGAACTTCCCCGCTCGGCCAAGGTTACAAAAATGCTGAGGCTACCAACATGAAGGCTAGAATCTACCGAGCCGTTATGGTGCCCGTCACCCCGATTGGGAACTTTAGGTCGTACCCGAATGAGGTGGGCTCTGCGGTTCCCTCGCGCCCGGTTGCGCAGCCGCGTCCGCTTGTACACCCTCAGGAGATGTCGAATGCGGCTGAGACTCAGGTTCCTCCGGTGGAACCAGTGAATGAGTCCACTCTTGCGCTAGGATATCTTCCTGAATCACAGGCTGGGCCGGAATCCCGCTGAACATTCGGTAACGCCTGCGGGTTGTGAAAGTGCTGCTCATTCGAGCGCTCTCAACAATTGCGTGCACCAAGTTATATTCCTTCTCTACCGGCGGGGCCTGCCCCGCAGCTTGGGCCAGCATCATCATTTGCATCTGCTGGTTCCCCGGCAGAGGCATCTGAGCTGGAATCCCCGGCGCTGCACCTGCTAGCGCTGCCAAATCACCGGGAGGATTGAAAATCGACTGGTTCTCGAACTCCACCTCATAGTCCTTGTACAGATCCCAAATGGCGGATTCGAGTGCGGGAGGGAGTTCGATTTTGACTTTTAGTCGTAGGTCATTCTTTGCTTCAACACGGTTAATCGGATGACCATGAAAGTACAGCTTGGAAGCCATGTTCTCGATGATTTCTTCGATCGTATGATCCTCAGTGTCCGGCATGTGGGTGCGCAGAATCTTTCTTGCGATCATGCGAGACTGAGCCAGAAATCTCTCAACGTTGCCCAGTGCTAACGGGTGAACCTTTTCGGTCAGAGCCTCGATCGCTTTTATCAGTTCGTCTTCGTGAGTGATCCCGACCGTGGTCTTAATGAAATTCACGTATGCTTTGACATCCTCCACGCTAATGCCTTGCAATTGTCCGGTACGAGCATCGGTGGGATTGAAAACGTTAGACACCGTCGGATCGATCGGTCCGAGTTCCGCGAACGGATGCATAACAATTTCGTCTGCTCCCAGCGCTATTAAAGTAGCAGCGCTGTACGAACGGTAAGGAATCAGCACGTTGAACTTTTTCGAGAATTCTCGAAACAAAGAAACAAGTCGCCAGGGAACTGTTCCGCTTCCTCCATTGCTGCAGAGGAAAAGATCGAATTTCGCTACTGGCCTGGAGGGAAGGAGGAGTAAATGATCGAAGAAGACTCGCACAGAATCCTCTGCAATTTGTGCGGGAACGTTCTGGCGCAGGCTCGTCAGGAATGAAATTACGGTTGAACCACGTATCTCTTCGATCTTTTTGATTAGGGCAACCCGTTCTTTGAGCGGCATTCGTCTACCTCTGTGAGGGGATCCAAATTGCTTGCACGCCGAGGGCAGGCTGGGAGACCCGCAACGTTATACGGTCGGATGAGGTCTGGGGAAGGATTACACCCGAAGCCGACACTGCCATAATACGCCGATGGACGGACTTTTTGAACGTGTGTCCAGTCAGCTAATCTTGTGGGAGGTGCTGGGAAATAGCTTTCGTCTAAGCATAGCGCCATTCCCCAAACCCCTGAAACTAAAAGCCTCTCCCCGCCATCTAATTAATAGACGGCGGAAGTCAGGGCAGGGTGACGGGATTTCGTCCCAAACGGGCGCGAAAATCAGGAACGCGGGCGCGGCAACCGGAAAAGCTCAGAGCTAAAGGCAAGAAGCTAAGGGCTGTTTTTTCAGCCACTTTCTGCTAACATTGTAAGGTTTGCGCGGCGTCCAGCTCGCCAGGCACATTCCCACCGTTAATTAGAGAAAAATCTCACTTTCGTCTCAGCGGTCAAGCGGCGACTTCAATGCCGCCGCGAATCCAAAGGGACGAAGACGAAGAGGACAATTCGTTTTGGCTCTCGACGAAAAGTATAACGACATACAAAAGCTGATCGACACAGGCAAAGAGAAGGGATACCTGACGTATGACCAAGTCAACGATCTAATCCCGCACGATGTGCAATCTCCTGATGACCTGGAAGATCTGCTGACCACGATCGGTACGCAAGGCATTGATGTACTGGAGGGCCCGAAACTGCCCTCCTCAGCATTAGACCGCGAAGAAGGCGAAGAGCTCGGGGAAGACGTTGAACTGGACCTCACCCCGGGCGCAATGGAAAAAACCAATGACCCCGTCCGCATGTATCTGCGCGAGATGGGAACTGTTCCGCTCCTGACCCGCGAAGGCGAAGTTGAAATCGCCAAGCGGATTGAGCGCGGGCAGAACCGGGTGCTCAAGGCGCTTTCGCGATCGCCCATCGTGATCCGCGAATTGCTCGCCATGGGCGAGGACCTGAAGAAGGGCGTGCGGTCGATCAAAGAGGTGGTCACTTTCGATGAGGAAGAGATCACTGAGGAGATCGTGAATGCGCGCCTGAACGACTTCACCGGAAAAATCGACGAACTTGCCAAGGCCTACAAGAAGGCTGGTCAGGTGCAGGAAAAGTTCGCCGAACTTTCCCAGAAGAAAAACCCCAAGCCCTACCGGCGCATGCACAACAAGCTGGCGCGGGCGGTGGTAGAGGTTTCGCAAGCGGTTCGCGATCTCGGCTTTACCAACGTGGAACGCAAGCGCTTGATCGACCGCCTGAACAAGACGGTTGATACCATGCGCTCGCTTGATCGCCAGGTGCAGAACCTGGAGAAGCGCGCCGAGGCCACGCGTTCGGATGATCAGCGCAAGGAATACCGGCGGCAGGCACGCGTCGTAAACGCGGAGCTTGAAAAGATCGAGATGGAAGTCGGCGTCGTTTTCCAGGAACTCAAGCGCACACAGCGCGAACTGATCCAGGGCGACATGGACGCCGAGCAGGCGAAGCGTGAGCTGATCGAAGCCAACCTGCGCTTGGTCGTTTCAATTGCGAAAAAATACACTAACCGTGGATTGCAGTTCCTCGACCTGATTCAGGAAGGCAACATCGGCCTGATGAAAGCCGTGGACAAATTCGAATACCGCCGTGGGTATAAGTTCTCAACTTACGCTACGTGGTGGATTCGACAAGCGATCACCCGCGCGATTGCTGACCAGGCGCGTACGATTCGTATCCCGGTACACATGATCGAAACGATCAACAAGCTGATCCGCACTTCGCGGCAGCTGGTGCAGGAACTGGGACGCGAGCCGACGTCGGAAGAAATCGCCAAGCGCATGGACATTCCGGTGGCCAAAGTGCGCAAGGTACTGAAGATTGCTCAGGAGCCGATTTCTTTAGAGACTCCGATTGGAGAAGAAGAAGATTCGCATCTTGGCGACTTCATCGAAGACCGCGCGGTGGTCTCGCCGGCCGAGGCGGTGATCAACGTCAACCTGAAAGACCAGACTTCGCACGTGCTTCGCACGCTGACGCCGCGCGAGGAAAAGGTCATCAAGATGCGCTTCGGTCTTGAAGACGGCAGCGAGCACACGCTGGAAGAAGTGGGCCAGAGCTTTGCCGTCACCCGCGAACGCATCCGGCAAATCGAGGCGAAGGCGCTGCGCAAGCTGCGGCACCCGAGCCGGTCGCGGAAGCTGCGGGCGTTTCTGGATGGGGTAAGGGACTAAGTCGGAAGTGAGAAGTCAGAATGCAGAATTGGGCGCGCGCTAGCGCGCCCTTTTTTTTGGGCGGTCAACATCCCAATACGAATCTCTTCGAGGTCGAGGCCCGGCGACACACGAAACAGCATCCATCCGATCCCACGCAGTTCATATGCGGCGCTGATCGAAGGAGTCACGCTGGGGAGAAGTGGGGCGCCCCGGTTCGACTTAGTACCTCGCGGGCGAGGGCGCCTGCGCCGCACTACTGCTTCTCGTAAATTTCACGGCGCGGCTGGGGGTCGCCGGCCTGCTTGAAGATGCGGGTGAAACTCTTGCCGTCGTCGGCGAGGGTTATTCGCGCGCTGTACGCCATGCTGCCGTCGTCTCCGGTGCCTTCGGCCACGAGGGTTGTGCCTTCCCAGTGCGCTTTGACGGTGGCGCCGTGGGAGTCGCGGGAGGGCTGGCCGTCGGTGGTCAACGATTCGCTTTCTTCGAAGTCTTGTCCACCGGCCGTGCCCTTGACGGTGTAGCTAAGCGCTGGGTCTTTGTGGGTGACATCGACGACGAGCGCCGTTACGCCGGAGCCGGTGTCGGATTTTTCGGCGTTCAGCTTCCAGGTGCCGGTGAAGTTCGGGTGAGTTTGCGCCGAGCAAACAGCCCCCAGCAAGGAGAGAGCAAGGAAGAGTCTTCCCAGAGTTTTCATACTTCCTCGATACGCATGGACCCGTAGATTTGTTCCCGGGAGTTCCTTGAGGTCAGGCGGGCGCGGGCGCCCGCCCCACACTTGTGGGCCCTAGTGAGAGGCGTCCGCTGGCTCGAGTGCACGCAGCTGGAAAAACAATGTGGCGAAGCTGAGCTTGGATTTCATCTGCACGGGCACGCGCCGGGCGTCGTCGGTGAGCCATACGAAGATCTCGGCTTTGCCGGTCATCGGCCCGGCAACCGGCACAGCCTTTACCCGGAGCGTTTGAAATTCGCCAATGGGGCTTTTGATCTTTTCGCCCCCCTCGACCTCGAGTTTCACATCCGTGGTCTTGCCGCCGTCGTTGACGGGGAAGGTTTGCGAGAAGCCGACCCGCAGGGGCAGCGAGCGGGCATAGAAGAATCCGCTCACCACGTCGGAGACGCAGGGCGGGATATCGAACTCGGCATGCTTCTGTTGGCCAGTCTTCAAGTCTTTGTCGTCGACTTCGCTCTTGGCGCGGGAATAGTCGAAGTAGATTTTCCGATCAAACCGCTTCGAGCCCTCCTCGTCGTGTTTGAGAATCTGCTGGGTGCAATAGGTAGCTGGGTCGATCTCGGCGTTGAAGATGTCGTGGATGGGGAAAATTTTGTTGGCGAAGCCGGCAGAATCGGCGGTCGAAGTCAGGTGCTGCTTCACGCCTGAGCGCTGCATAAAAAGAGTGGCGGTGCCGGCGTTGAACATGTGCCATTGCACGGAGTAGGTCAGCTTTTCTCCGGCTGGAAAGCGATACGCGGCGGGCGGTGGCAGGACCTGCGAAACGCCAGCGCGAGCGATAGAAGCGATCGGCGCCTGCGCCACGGCGACGGCGCACGCGAGGCTGGCCATTGCGATGGAACCGAATTTCATTGACGCAGCAACTTAACAATTAAGACCACAATGAGGATGGCCGCGCCGAGAGCGGCATTGTATTCCCGGTGCTTCCAGTAAAGATGCCATGAAAATGAGTTTGCGCTGCTTACTGACGGGCGCAAGCGGGGAAATAGTCTAGGCACGTTACGCTCGTACTCCGTAAATTCAGGGAACTTCGAACGCAGGAAGTCTTCTTCAGATCGGATGACAGGGAGATAAATCGCAAAGAAAAGCAGAACGACAAGAGCCGCAATCCACCAACTGCGTGATGCCAGCACGAAGCCAATGGCGAGGACCAGCGATCCGAAATAGAGCGGGTTGCGGGTGTAAGCGTAGGGGCCGGTGGTGGTGAGGGTTTCATTTTTTCGCACATGGCCTGATGCGAACCCGCGGATTGCAAGGCCAGTCATGGCCAGAACGCTTCCAGCGGCGATGGAGATTTTTGTCGGCTGCGCCAGCCAGACGTAGGCGGCGGCAGTAGCGAAGCCGAGCGGAACTCGGATACGGCGCGCGACTTTGCTCCAGCTAGGCAGGGGTTTCCTCCAGCAAACGGTGCGCAGCGGTGATGACTTCTTCCGCGGTGATGTTCATTAAACCGGGATCGGGCGTGCTCACATGCGAAAACGAAGTGCGGCTCGCGGGATTGCGCAGCACGACGCTGCGAGTTCCGTAAGGCCCGTTGCGAGCGGGATCGGTCGGTCCGAAGATTGCAACCACAGGGGCCTGCAATGCTGCGGCGAGGTGCATGGGGCCGGTATCTCCGCCGATGAACAGGCTTGCGCGGCGAGTAAGAGCGATGAGTTCGCCAAGTGAACATGAAATCGTGCGACCTGCGCCATTACTTGCATTCGCAGCCGTGTTCGCCAGTTCCTCTTCGCCGGGACCAAAGTTGATGAGTGGCGTGATACCGGCGTTTGCGAGGGCACGGGCTGCCTCGCCATATCTTTCCGGAGGCCACTGCTTGGCACCCCATCCTGCGCCAGGGTTGAGTATCGCGAAGCGCTCGCCCGGTGAAACAATCTTCGCCACTGACGCTTCCGCCTGGTCGTCCTGCGGCAAAATCGCTGCACAGTTTGGAAGTGGGCGTTCGGCGACCGCTTCCGCGAGCGAATGATTTTGATCTACGATGTGTGCGCCGGTGACTTCCATGTCGTGCGTGTAGAAGATCCGCGCCGGCTGCTCGCGAGGGTTCTTCATACCAACAATACTTCTGGCCGTCGCCAACCGCGCCATCACGGCGGACTTCAGCGCGCCCTGAAAATCGACGGCGATTTCATAACGCTGGTCCCGAAGTTCGCGGCGAACGTTCATTATCGCGTTCCGGGTGTCGGCGGAGAGCGGCGACTTGCGCCAGAGTTTTGTATCTGCGGTATGGACGAAATCAACCAGGGGCCGTGATCGATCGCGCGGACCTGATCGCGGACCTTTCGCGCATAACAGTTCTGCCCATCGCTGCTCGACGATCCAGCCGATCTGCATCTCCGGGAATGTGCTTCGTAGTGCCGCAACGGCCGGAATTGTGTGGATGACATCACCCATTGCTCCGAGGCGCACGACCAGCAGGCTTTTCGGAGGGAATGCTCCGCCGTTCACGAGCGGCGCTTCTCCAGGCGGTTGCGGATGATGTCAGTTGCAGAGTGGTCCTTGGGGTCGCCGACGATCTCGACGCGCCCGCCGCACTCGATGACTGTATCTCGCTCGGGGACGCTGTCGGCGGTGTAGTCGGTTCCCTTGGCGTGGATGTCGGGGCGAATCTCGCGGATGAGGGAGCGCACGTCAGGCTCGGGGAAAATCACAACCGCATCTACATCGGACAAAGCAGCGAGAATCTCTGCGCGTTCTTCGGCAGGGATCAGCGGACGGCCTTCGCCTTTCAGCTTCCGAACGGATTCGTCGGCGTTGATGGCGACTACGAGTTGTCCGCCGAGTTCCTTTGCGGCCCCAAGATAGCGGACGTGCCCGACGTGCAGCAGATCGAAGCAGCCGTTGGCGAGCGTGATTTTATCGCCGGCGGCGCGCCAGTCCGCAACTCGGCGCCTCAAGCCTTCGCGATCGAGAATCTTGATCGAGCTCAATATACTTTGCGTCCTTTGCGAGACCTTTGCGGCCTTAGCGGTCAAAAGCCTTTAACCGCAGAGTTCGCGGAGAAAAGCCGCCGAGGCCGCGGAGAAAATCGAGAACCGACGTTTTGACGCGTGACGCCTAATGCCCTCTCACTTCCGGTGGAGCGCTTTGAATTGCATCCAGCAGCTCCTGCCGAGACACCGTTGCCGTTCCCCTTTTCATGACTACGATTCCGCCGGCGTAATTTGCCAGGTGTGCAGCTTCTTCGGCAGTCGCACCGGCGGCGAGCGCGGCTGTGAATGTCGCAATCACGGTGTCGCCCGCTCCGGTAACGTCGGCGACCTGGTCACTGCCGAAGATCGGGATGTCAACTGGCTTGTGCTTTCCGGAGAATGCGACCATGCCGTCGCGCCCGCGCGTGATGATGAGAGATTGCAGCTTCATCCGCGAAAGCACTTGCTCCCCTGCTGAGCACAAACTTTTCCAGTCGGAGATGCTCGCCCCCAAAGCTTCTTCCACTTCGGGTTCATTCGGCGTGGCGGCGGTGACTCCGGAGTACTGCAGCATGCGATGACGGGAATCGAGCACGAGCGGAACAGAGCTTCTATCTCTGGCGGCATTCACCACTTCAGGGCCGGCAGCGCCATAGCCATAGTCGGAGACGAGAAGCGCATCCGACGCGCGCAGATATTGCTTTGCCGCCAACGCGAGTTCGCGCCGCGCATGATTATTGAGGTCTGAGTCCGGCTCGCGATCGAGCCTTACAACCTGCTGCCGCCAAGTATGCGGCATTCCGGCGAGAATGCGCGTCTTGGTCACCGTCGGGTAGTTCTTATCGCGGATGATACCGGTAACCGGAATCCGTTTGTGGCGGAATGCTCGCAGCAGCAATCGTCCGGGTTCGTCGTTCCCAACGATGCCGACCGGCAGTACATTCACGCCCAGGTCAGCAAGATTGTTCACTGCATTGGCGCCGCCGCCGGGAACAACGGTGCGCTCGCGATGGCGAAGAATAAGAACTGGGGCTTCGCGAGAGACGCGCGAAATTTCGCCGAAAACGAATTCGTCGGCGACCATGTCGCCGAGCACGGTGACGGTGACCCGCGGCAAGGCCTGAACGATTTTGATCAGGCGCTCGCTTTCTCTGGGGAGCTTGCTCATTCAGTGGAATTCTCTCACGCGGAGGGCTTGCGCTCGCGAATCACGCGCAGCATGGTATCCAGAGCGTCAGCCGCGTCGATTAGTTCCATGCGCACCCGGGCGATGGCTACGTTGCCGAGTTTTTCGATGTGCGCACCCAGATTGATCTGGTCTTTTTCGGTGGTGATAAAGCCGGTTGCGCCGTTTTGAATGCGGATTGCGATCAGTTCGTCGATGTCGGCCGAGGAGTACGGGTGGTGGTCGCGATAGAACTTGGTGGCAACCGGATTGATTCCGTTGGCGCGAAGATCTTCGATAAAGCGCTGTGGACGCGCTATTCCACAAAAGGCCATCGCCCGTTCGGGAGCATTCGAGATTTCAATGCTTCGGCCGACGCGCCAGACTTGCTTTCCAGGCGGTGCGGCAAACTTCATTTCGTTTGGAATCACGATCGCGTCTGCGCGTTTGAGCGACGATAGCGGCTCGCGGAGAAGGCCCGCCGGCAGCGGCTGGTCGTGAAGGTCGTCGGGAGACAGCAGGACGATATCGAAGTCGCGCGCGAGTGAGCGGTGCTGGAAGCCATCGTCGAGGATGTGAAGCTGGGGCCCGAATTTTCCTTCCGCGTAGGCGCCAGCTTCGTACCGCCTCTCACCCACAATTACGGGACAACCCACGCGCCGGGCGATAAGCAAAGGCTCGTCGCCAAAGCGATCCGGCAATCCGGAAGGATCGACTTCTAGAACTCCGCGCGTTTTGCGTCCATAGCCGCGAGAGAGAACATCGAATGGAATGCCGCGTTGTCTTAACAGCTCACCGAGGAGAATGACAAACGGAGTCTTGCCCGAACCTCCGACCGACAAATTGCCAACGCTGACCACGGGGCCGCGCAAGGCCCGTGATTTCAGCGATCCCGAGTCATAGAGACGGTTCTTTAGTCCGACGACCGCCGCGTAGATCGCGCTGAACGAATTCACGCCGTGTGCCCTTCCCGCTCCCGCAGAAAGATCCTCAGTCTATCGAGAGTAAGCGCTGTCGCTCCCTGTTGCGATCGCAGCGTTTCAAGCGCACGGCGGCCGAGGGCATGCCGTTCTTCATCGTTCTTCAGCAAACCAGTGACCGTACTCGACAGATCCTTCGATTCACTTACGCGGACGGCATCGTTCGCGCGGAACCAGCCCACGATGTCGCGAAAATTCTCGGTATGCGGGCCGACGATGATCGGCACTCCATGTTGCGCGGGCTCGAGGATGTTGTGGCCTCCGGCGGGAATAAAGCTCCCGCCCACGATGCCTATATCTGCCAGTGCGTAGAGGTTTGCAAGTTCGCCAATCGAATCTATCAGCAGCACACTTCCATTCAGCGGCGAGCCGGCCCATTTGGTACGAATTGCGAACTTTACCTCCCACGCTTGCAACAAGGCGGCGACTGGGGCGAACCGTTCAGGGTGGCGGGGAGCGAGAAGCATGACTGCGTCAGGAAATTGCGCCAGCAACTGCTTGAAAACGTTGATAAGAAGTTCTTCTTCGCCGCCGAGAGAGCTTCCACATACAAGCACGGGTCCGGCGCTTGATTGCTCAAGAGCAGACTTTAACTGCGCCACAATCGGCGGAGAAGGCGGCAATGCGAAATCGTACTTGAGATTGCCGCCTACAAAGACGCGGCCTTCTGCTGCGCCAATCGCAATGAGACGGCGTGCATCCTCGGGGCTTTGCGCGAGGAACGCTGCAACGTTGCTGAGCACCGGCCGAAGCAGGCGGCTCCAGCGCCGGTATCCGGGAAGCGACCGGTCAGAGATTCGAGCATTGACCACGGCAACGCTCACGCCGGATTCCTTCGCGGCACGCAAGAAGTTCGGCCAGAACTCGGTTTCGGCGACTACTACCAGATCAGGCTTGATCGCGGCGAAGTATCTCCGCATGATGAAAGAAAAATCCAGCGGAAAGTAGAAGACGTTTTCCTTTCCGAACCGCTTGCGGGCGAGGTCGTGTCCAGTATCGGTCGTGGTTGAAATCAAAACTCGATGTCGAGGAAACTCGCTGCGTAGGTTTCGAACCAATTCGCTGACTGCGAGCACCTCTCCGACGGACACAGCGTGAATCCAGATCGCGGGGGCCGCAAGATTCCGGAGGCCCTGCGGAACTTTTCCTAGGCGTTGCAGCAGGCCTTTTCGGTACTTGCCGTGGCGGAACATCTCCAGCAGCCAGAAAGGAGTGGCCACGACAAGCCCAAGGGCGAGGAGCGCGCTGTATACCAGGTACATTTGCGAAGGGACATTTTAAGCTTTGTGCCGCGGAGTGAAAGCACTCAGCATTCAACACTCAGCATTCAGCCAGGAATGCGCCGGATTTTACCCCGATTGGCTGGAATGTTCCGGCGATTGGGCGCATCTTATAATTCACTGGCTGTGAACCTCAGAAGACTGCTGATCGGAACCGTCGTTCTTTTGCCGCTGGCATACCTCGCAGCCAAGGACTTCTCCCTGCCGCGCGCGAAGCCTGCATTCAGCTATCCGGCGCACGACCATCATGGAGACGAGAACGTTACTGTTGGGATCGATCCCTACGAGACTGCGGCCAAGGGCGACATCTTCAAGACGCACTATGGCGAAAACGGTGTTCTGCCGGTTTTTGTTGTGATCACGAACGATTCGGACGAACCGGTCCAGCTTTCGGAGATGAAGGCAGAGCTCGTCACCTCAGACCGCACTAAGCTGAGCCCGCTGAGTGAAGACGATATTTTCCGTCGGCTTTCGCATCCCAAGGCTTCGGGATCGCACTACCCGGTGCCCTTTCCCACGAAGAAGGCCAAGGGGGGAGTAGATTCGAAGACCCGCGACGAAGTCGAGAGCGCGTTGTTCCGTGCGCGAGCGGTTGAACCGAAGGGTACCCAGGCGGGGTTCATGTTCTTCGATATCTCGGATCTTTCGAGTCCGCTGCCCGGAGCCAATTTCTATCTGACAGGCATCAGAAATTCCTCGGGCCACGATCTGATGTATTTCGAAATTTCTCTGGACAAGTATCTCGATTCGAATCAGCACTGACCATTTAGCACGGGCGGCCCGCCTGTGCGGTAAAGAGTCCGAGCTGCGCTCGACTTGGCACAGCCGAGCCGGCTGTGCTACACGACCGACTTATAATCAGAGATCATGAAACAAGTTGTTCATGCCGCATGCCCGCACGATTGTCCAGACGCGTGTGGCGTTTTGATCACGATTGATGGCGACAAGGCGGTCAAGATCCAGGGCGACCCGGCGCATCCGGTAACGCGCGGGTTCTTGTGCGCCAAGGTGGCGAAGTATCTGGATCGCGTGTATTCGCCCGACCGGGTGCTGTATCCGATGCGGAGGATTCGACCTAAGGGCACACAACCTGTGCCGACACAGGCATTCGAACGCATCTCCTGGGGTCAAGCTCTCAATGAAATCGCGTCACGCCTGAAGGCAATCGCCACAGAATTCGGCAGCGAAAGTATTCTCCCTTACTCGTACGGCGGGACGCTCGGCAAGCTCAATGGCGCGTCCATGGACCGGCGGTTCTTTCATCGGCTCGGTGCTTCACAGCTAGCGCGCAACATCTGTTCAGAAGCCGGAGGCGAAGGCATCAAGTCCGTCTATGGCGTGAAGATGGGCACGGAGCCGGAACAGTTCCGGTATTCCAAATACATCATCGCCTGGGCGGCGAACATTCACGGCAATAACGTTCATTTGTGGCCGTTCGTCGAGGAAGCCCGCCGCACCGGCGCGAAGTTGGTCGTGATCGATCCCTATCGCACCCGTACCGCGGCCTGCGCGGATTGGCACATCGCGATTAATCCAGGAACGGACGTTGCGCTCGCGCTTGGGATGATGCACGTCATCATCAACGAAAATCTGCATGACGCCGACTACGTTGCGAAGCACACCGAAGGGTTCGAGCAACTCCGCGCCAAAGCGCAGGAGTATACGCCGGAGAAGGTCGCAGGCTGGACTGGTATGCCGGTTGCGGACGTGCAGAAACTTGCGCGCGAGTACGCGATGGTCCGGCCCGCCGTGATACGCATGAATTACGGAATTCAGCGCTCGCAGAACGGCGGCATGGCCGCGCGGGCGGTGGCGATGCTGCCATGCATCACCGGATCATGGAAGGAAGTCGGCGGGGGATTTCAGCTTTCGACCAGCGGTGCATACCAATTGAACGAGAAGGCGCTGGAGCAGCCTGAGTTGATGCAGAAATCCCTTGGCCGCACGGCTCGCACCATCAACATGGTCGAACTTGGCAAAGCCTTAAATGATGTGAACGACCCGCCCGTCAAAGCGCTGTTCGTTTATAACTCCAACCCTGCCGCGGTTTGCCCTAACCACAATTCGGTGGTTAGGGGACTGCTGCGGCCAGATCTGTTCACGGTGGTGCACGAGCAGTTCTTTACCGACACGACCGATTACGCCGACATCGTCCTGCCTGCAACGACTTTTTTCGAGCACAAGGAATTGCAGACGGCGTACGGGCACTACTATCTCCAAGTTTCGAATCAGGCGATTGCGCCGCTTGAGGAATGCCGGTCGAATGTAGATTTGTTTCGTGATCTGGCGCATCGCATAGGGTTTGAGGATGATTGCTTTAACGATTCGGTCGAAGACATGATGGACCAGGCGCTGGAGTCGGAGAATCCTTGGCTGAAGGGGTTGACGAGGGAGCGGCTGGAGCAAGAAGCGCATATTCGTTTGAACTTCGATCACAAGAATGGGTACCCGCAGAGCGGGCCCGAAGGGCTGCCCCTACGCGAGCAGGATTTCTTTCTGCCGTTCGCTGGCGGCAATTTCAGGACTCCGAGCGGGAAGGCGCTCCTTTACAACGAGGCATTGAGGAAGCAGGGATTGGATCCGGTTGCGGAATTCGTTCCGCCCGAGGAGTCGCGCCATACGGCTAATGCGAAAGCGTTTCCGCTGGAGCTGTTGGCGCGAAAGGCCGACAACTTTCTGAACTCAACATTCACAAACCAGTCGAGTCTGCAATCCATGGAGGAAGTCGGCCTGCTGGAGATGAGCGCGAAGGACGCCGAGCCCCGAGGAATTCGCGATGGCGACCAGGTTCGGGTTTTCAACAATAGAGGCGAAATTCTGCTCAAGGCGAGAGTGGACGGCAGGGTTTCCGTCGGCGTAGTGGCCGCCAAGCTGAACTGGGCAAAACTTACACCCGGAAATCGCAACATCAACGTGCTCACTTCGGAAAAACTCACCGACATAGGCAACTCTGCCACGTTTTATTCCGTCTTGGTTGAAGTAGAGCTTTTTCGGCGCGCCTGACTCCGACAACCACAGAGGGCACAGAGTTACACGGAGAAACGCCACAGAGGCCACGAAGGCACATGCGATCGCTGTGTTTCCTCCGTGAAACTCTGTGTCCTCTGTGGTTAACGTCTTAGAAGGCAAAAAGCGGCGCGTTTTGGACGCTCTTCGCGACTCTACCGTATAATTGCGGTTTTCCATAACTCCAGCTGAGCTGAGGTAGTGACGATTCCTTTCGTTGATCAGGATAGCCCTGTATTTGTGTGGGGCGGCAAGCGTGGGCGTCCGGCAAGCTTCCTCGCCGTGCTTGCATCTTTATCATTCCGAAAGAGTTCAGCTGGACTTGGTGTGTTCGCAGTCGCGATTCTCGGACTCTTTCAGCCCCGGCTGCTGGCCCAACAGCAGCAACCCGACGTTATCAGCTCGATTGAGATCCACGGGAATCGAAGCGTTCCGGCCGAGACCATTCGCGCTCACATTTTTACTCGCCCGGGGGACGTTTACGACCAGAACGCGATCGAGCGCGACTTCAACTCTCTCTGGAACACGAACTATTTCGAGGATATTCGCCTGGAGCGCGAGGCGACCTCCAAGGGCTGGATTCTGCACGTTTATGTAAAGGAACGGCCGCGGATCAAGGACATCAGCTACGTAGGGATCAATGCGATCTCCAAGAGCGACATTCTTGACCGCTTTAAGGAGGCTAAGGTTGGCCTTTCGCCCCAATCGCAGTACGATCCCACAAAGATCAAGCACGCTGAGGTCGTTATAAAAGGGCTGCTAGCTGAACACGGGCACCAGTTCGCGACCATCCGCACCGAGATTCGGCCGATTCCGCCGGCCTCGGTTGGGGTCACGTTCGTTGTGCGCGAAGGACCGAAAGTGAAGGTGGGGCGAATCCGGTTTGAGGGGAACCGGCATGTGAGCAGCCGCGAGTTGCGCCATGCCATGCGCTTTTCCCGGCCGGTCGGGGTCCCGCATTCGATCTTCCTCGAGAACCTGTTTGCCAAGACCTACGACGCCACCAAGCTTGAAGACGACATGGAACTGGTGCGCGAAGCGGAACAGAACAAAGGATATTTCAAAGCTGTTATAGGCGATCCCAAGACGCAGATCCGCGATACCGGGCACACTGGGTTGCACATCCCGCTCTTGCAGCACGGACCGGGTAAGACGATTGACATCACCGTGCCGATTGAGGAAGGCGAGCAGTACCGGCTGGGCGGAATCACTTTCACCGGGAATAAAACGCTCAACAACAGCAAGGCGCTTCGCAGCGTGTTTCAGATTAAAGATGGCGACGTGTTCTCGCGCCAGAGGTTCGCCAAGGGCCTGGAAAGTCTTAAAGATGCTTATGGGACCCAGGGATTCATCAACTACACGCCGGTGCCGACGCCTACTTTCGACGAGGCCAAGAAGACGGTTACGTGGAACATAGAAATTGACGAAGGGAAACAATTCTATGTTCGCCGGATCGAATTCCAGGGGAACACGACTACCCGCGATAAGGTCATCCGCAGGGAACTGGCCCTCGAAGAAGGACAGCAGTACAACGAGCGCTTGTGGAAGCTGAGCTTACAGCGGTTGAACCAGCTTTCTTTCTTTGAGCAACTGAAGCCTGAAGACCCCAACGTTACCGACCGTCACTTAGACGAAAAGGCCGGGTTGGTTGATCTGACACTCAAGCTTCGAGAGAGAGGCAAAAACCAGATCGGCCTTTCGGGCGGCGTCAGTGGTCTTGCCGGATCATTTATCGGCCTGAGTTACAGCACCAACAACTTCCTTGGCCTCGGCGAAACGTTAACTGTGCAGGCCAACATCGGCAGCCTGCAGCGCGACATAATGTTCGGCTTTACCGAGCCATACCTGTTCGACCGCCCGATCACAGCTGGGTTCAGCGTTTACGGCCGCAAGCTGATCTACGATCAGGCGCGACAGAGCGCTTTGCTCACCGGACAAGTGCTGAACGTTTCGGCTGCCCAGTTGCAGAGCTTGCAAAACTACACGACTACGAGCAAGGGCTTCACGCTATCGGCGTCCTATCCGCTGCACCGCTCGTTCAAGCGCATAGGCGCAACATACTCCTACGACGTGTCATCGCTGATTGCGCTGACTACCGCTTCGAAAAACCTGTTCCAATATTTGGCCTTCAGCGGACTGAGCGGCCCGAGCGCGCTCAACGGTATCGTGACCAGCAAGATCCTGCTGGATTTTTCAAAGAACAGCCTGGACGCGGGACTGTATCCGCATTCGGGAAGCCGCTATACGCTGGCCGCAGACATTGCCGGACTCGGCGGCACCGTGCGGACGATCCGCCCGTATGTCGACTATCAGCACTTCATTCCTATGCAGAACCGGCACAACACCATCGGTATCCACGGTCTTGTGTCTTTCATCAGTGGATATGGCGGCCTGGTGTCGCCTCCATTCCAGCGCTTCTACATGGGCGGGGAGAACGACATTCGTGGCTTCGACATCCGGTCGGTGTCGCCGGTCGCGTTCCTGCCGTCTTCTTCGGTTATCGCCTTGCGAAATCCTGACAATTCCTTTGTGGTGAAGAATCCGCTCATCCCCGCGCCGCAGGGATCGTGTGTGACCGGCAACGAACCGAACTGCTACAGGATTCCGATTCCGGTCGAACAGATCACGTTCCCCGGGGGCGACCTGAGCATGGTAGGAAATGCCGAGTATCGAATCACAATCGCGGGACCGGTCGCCATTGCGCCATTCTTCGATTTTGGCTTCGATCCCATCCTGCGCAAGTCGCAGCTGCGCATCAACAACGGACAATTCACGCAGATCAGCAGTCAGCAGTTCGGCTGTCCCGAACTCGATCCGTTTAACCAGACTTGCGTGGGGACGAAATCGTTCCAGTTCAGCCAGGAGCTCTCGCCTTTGGGATCGTCGAACTGGACGCCGCGAGCTTCGACCGGTTTGGAGCTGCAGGTCTTTTTGCCAGTTGTGAATGCGCCGTTCCGAATCTACTGGGCCTACAACCCGCTTCGATTGGATGACAGTAGCCAGTCGCCAATTCCGGTCACGCGAGACATGTTTCCGGCAGGCGCCGCTGGAGATTACACGTTCGCGCTGGCGCGAAACACCTTTTCGCCGCGCTACTTGCTGAGAGAGCCGCGCAAGACGTTCAGGTTCAGTGTGGGAACGACGTTCTAGGAGCGGCTCTTGGCTCTTGGCTCTTGGCTGTTAGACAATAGCGAGATAACGAATTAATCGTTTGCTCGAAACAAGGAGTTTCTTAACCAATGAAACCTACGATCATGCGGTCCCTGGTTCTTATGGCCGCGCTCACATCCTTCGCGGCGCTGTCCCAAACGCCTTCGACAACAGCCCCTCTGCCTTCGTCGCCGGGCGCGGCTGGCCAGTCCGCGGGGGCGAACACCCCACAGCAGATGCCGCTTAATCTGAACGCCAAGGTTGCCGGAATCAATATCGAAGCGGCGGTGTTCCTCACCAACGAAGGCCAGCGCGATCTCGAGGAACTGAACAAGAAATTCGTGCCCAAGAGCACCGAGCTCAACAATCGCAAAGCTGAAATTGATGCGCTGAAGAAGCAGCAGACAGCTACCGGCGTGACCGACGACAAGAAAGCCGACCTGCAGCGTCAGGTAGAGCAGAAGCAGAAGCAGCTGCAGCGCGACGCGCAGGACGCTCAGGAAGACTTCAACAACCAGCGGGGCGAGATTGGACAACGCATTCTGCAGAAAATGCAGCCAATTATCGGGAAGTTCATCCAGGACAACAGTCTCGGGATGGTGATCGACACCTCGGCGCAGTGGCCGAACGGACCGGTGCTTTACTCCGCGCCGCTGGACATTACCAGGCCCATTGTGGAGGCCTACAACGCCCAGTCGGGAGTTCCGGCACAGACGCAGCCGAAGTCACAACCGCCGTTGGGAACGAGCAAACCATCGGGCACCGGCACTGGAGCAAGGCCTGCCACCACGCCTTCGACCACCCCGCCGAAGTAAACTCGACGCCGAAGGTTTGTTGCCAGGGCAGCCAAAAATGGCTGCCTTGCGCACTTTTGCCGCTTTGTTTGACGCTTCTATCCCCCAATTTCTATAATGGTGCATCCACACCAGAGAGGCTGGTCGGGCGCGAGGGGCGTGATCAACAGCGCACCGTGAAGATGGAATCAGCCTGCCCTACGGATGCTCACAGGGAAAGCGCGGTGTGGCGCGGCTGTCTGAGCGTCAGAGCGAATTCAGATTCAGAAAATCAGAGTTCAGAAATCCAGACTTAGAAAATTTGAAGCGGCATCCCAAGGAGTTGTTTAACCCATGAAACTTACGCTTATGCGTTCACTATTCGTCATTGCGGCGCTTCTGTCGGCGAGCGTGATGGCCCAAACCGATCCTCCTGCTTCCGCCGCCGCTTTGCCGTCGGCTCCGAGCGCGGCGGGTTCAGCGCCGGCCCCTCTGGCGACCGGCTCGGGCGCGAAGATTGGAACCATCAACATTGAGGCCGCCATTTTTGCCAGCAACGAAGGCCAGCGCGACGGAAATGAAGTCGCCAAGAAGCTGGAGCCCAAGCAGACCGAACTGAAGAGCCAGAACGATGAGATCGAGGGCCTGAAGAAGCAGCTCGGTACTCAGGGATCGAGCTTGAACGAAGACGCCAAAGCCGAACTGAGCAAGAAGATCGAGCAGAAGCAGAAGCTGCTCGAGCGCAATAATCAGGACCTGCAGGAAGAGGCCCGCAATCAGGAGAACGAAATCGGCCAGCGCATTCTGCGCAAGATGGGGCCACTCATTGTGAAGTACGCCAGTGACAACGGCTATGCTTTGATCATCGACACTTCGGCCAACAATCAATGGCCTCAAGGCCCGGTGCTTTGGCAGAACCAGTCCATCGACATCACCAAGTTGATCGTGGACCAGTACAACGTGCAGTCGGGCGTGCCTGCTCCGGCGCAGCCGAAGACGACGCCCTCCGGCGCGACCACGAAGCCCGGCACGGGAGGCCTGGGAACCAGCAAGCCGGCAACCGGCACCAAGCCGCCTTCGACTCAGCCAAAGCAGTAACGCGACACCGTTTTCGCAAAATTTGTTCCTTAAGCCGCGAGAGATCGCGGCTTTTTTATTTTTGGCGCTGCGCATCCCGGGTAGTTGACTCCGGTGTCTGTTTCCGCAGCAGAGATTTTCTGCCGGAGGCGCGCCATGTTTTCAGGATTGGAAGTTGCGAATGTGCGGCACGGGCGGAGGTGGACGGCCACGGCTTCGTTTGTGTTGCAGGGGATAGTAGTAAGCGCGGCGTTCGTGCTACCCCTGATTTATCCAACCAATTTGCCGGATAGCCTTTTGCGGCATTCGCTTCTCACTCCGATTTCATTCGGGGAAATCGGAGTAAAAGTACAGCAGCAGCCAGCAGCGCATAATCCGCCTGCCCGGACGCCGATCATCGTGGCGGCACCTGCCGTTATCTTTCACAAAGGCGGTCCGCAACAATCTGAGGCAACGATTTCCGATCCCATAGGGTCGACCAACATCGGCCCTCAGGGGCCCGGCTCGCCCATCGGGCCGTCGAACATATTCTCTCCTGTAAACGTGCAACCGGTCTTGAAGCCGCAGCCAGCCCAGCCCAAGCCTGTGTCCGTGATGATGGAGGGCAATCTGATACACCGCGTGGATCCGCAATATCCCGCTATCGCGAGGCAGATCAGATTGCAGGGGACGGTCGTGCTGCAGGCTTTTGTGAGCGCAGAAGGCAGGATCGAACGGCCGACCGTGGTCAGCGGCCCGGGTGTTCTGGCGCGGGCAGCGATGGATGCAGTGAAGCAGTGGCAATACCGTCCTTATTACCTGAACGGAACGCCGATCGAAGTTGAGACGGAAATCACCGTGAAGTTTGTATTGAATCAATGACTCGTCTTAGCCCGAGCGTAACCTCAGCGGCTGTGCGGCGTCACACTATAATCAGGACGTGGCTACGATCGAAATCGCCAAACGCGCCGCCACTCGGCCAACCTGGGCAGAGGTGTCTCTCGGCACACTGCGACAGAATTTCCGGGCGATCAGGAAGTACGTAGGCGACGAAGTCACCGTGTGCGCGGTCGTGAAGGCATACGCGTACGGGCATGGCGCGGCGGAATGTGCACGGGCGCTTGAGCAAGAAGGCGCCAGCTGGCTGGGAGTCACCTCGCTCGATGAGGCGATCCCGCTGCGCGAAGAAGGTATCGCCACGCGAATTCTGCTGATGACGGGATTCTGGCGGGGCGAGGAAGAAGAGATCGTGCGGCTTGAACTGACGCCCACGGTCTGGGAACTCGGACAGATTGAATTGCTGGAACGCGCGACCGAGCGATTGGGAGTGAGGCAGCATGCGATTCATCTCAAACTCGATAGCGGCATGGGACGGTTGGGCTGCGCGCCCGAACAGTTGCCAGCAATTTGTGAAGCGCTTCGGAAGTCGACGCATTTGAAGGTGGAAGGATTCGCTACGCATCTGGCGTCTTCCGAAGTTCTGGATGCGCCATCGGTTGGCGATCAGCTCAAAGTTTTCAAAGATGCGTGGAGAGTGCTGCGCGAGTATGGATTCGATCCTCCGCTGGTGCATGCGGCAAATACTTCGGCTGTCATTTCGCATCACGAGAGCTGGAACACGATGGTGCGGCCGGGGCTCGCGCTCTATGGGTATCACCTGCCGTTCGAGCGGGCCGGGCGCGTGGTAAGCGGCGCCGGGCTCAGGCTTAGCGTGAAGCCGGTGCTCACGTGGAAGACGCGGATCCTGACGCTTCGGGACATGCGCGGCGGGCAGGCGCTCGGCTACGGCGGGACCTACGTGACCAAAGCGCCTTCCCGCATCGCCATCTTACCGGTTGGTTATGCGGATGGGCTGAACCGCGGGCTCTCGGTTGACGGCCGCGTGATTGTGCGCGAACACTACGCGCCGATTGTGGGACGCATTTCCATGGACCTCACCATGGTGGATGTGACAGGAATTCCTGGGGTGGAAGTTGCCGATGAGGTTGTTTTGCTCGGGTCTCAGGACGGACTTAGTGTGGACGCTCGAGAACACGCCGAGCTGGCGAATACTATTCCTTACGAAATTCTTTGCGCGATTTCGAAGCGCGTGCCGCGGAAATACGCCTTATAGGTCCGCGAATTACTTCTCGATCGGCCGCGCGAAACACAGCACATATCCGCTGTTATCTATGATCTCGAAAGCTCTGAGCCCGTCGTTGGTATTGGCCAGTTCTTTATGCATGGGCACGTCTTTCGCGCGAAACTCCGCGTACACGGCATCAGGATCGGTGGTAAATATGTAAGCGTCCCAGGCCGCCCATTCATGGCGGGAGTGATTGGGCTGGGGATGAACCTCAGGGGTGATGGCTTTGAACATGAGCATGATCTGGTCACGACCGAGCATGGCCCAGAAATCCCCGTTTTCGTCTCCGCCTTTGTAGAGCACCTGGAACGCCAGCCGCGACTGGTAGAACTCGATGGTCTTGGCCAGATCGTCAACGATAAAAAACGGAGTAATGCTGTTCAACATAAGCAAGCGCTCCAGGCGGCGAGTATAGCAGTTGAATGCGTGACACCTGCCGATCGGTGCTGAATACTGCATTCACGCGCCGCTCATTGCTATTCTTGTATCAATGCGCTCCCTCTATTCCCGCTGGATGTACAACTGGGAAACGCGGCTCACCCAGGTGGACAACAACCGCGTGGTGCGTCCGATGGAGTGGGGCATTGAGTGGACGCGGGAATGGCCCTGCCGTAATGGATTTTTGCCGACGCAGACCGCCGAGCAATGCGAGCACTACTTGCGTGAGTACAACCTCCGCGCGGTGGCCGGCAGCGACGAGTTTTTCTCCTACGAGACTCCGCGCGATTTTCGGCTCGAAACCCGCGAAGTGCAAGTGTTCAGCACTCGCGATGTGCCGGATCCCGAATTAGAGAAGAAAGTGCGCGGAACGCAGGCGCAGTTTCTGCGATTCACCTCGCCTGCGCGCACGCCATATCCGGAAAACAATCTTGCCAATGCGCGCTGGTTTCCGGCTCGGGGCAGGAGCGCGCTGGTGTTGCTGCCGCAGTGGAACTCCGACGCGCTCAGCCACAACGCCCTCTGCCGGATTCTGAACCGGCTGGGAATTTCTGTGTTGCGGTTGAGCATGCCGTATCACGACATTCGGCGTCCGGCGGAGATTCGCCGCGCCGATTACGCGGTTTCCGCGAACATTGGCCGCACACTGGACGCCACACGACAGGGAGTGCTCGATATCCGCTGCTGCCTCGATTGGCTCGAACAGCAAGGCTACGAGAAGCTTGGGATTCTGGGCACGAGCCTTGGATCCTGTTACGCGTTTCTGGCGGCGGCGCATGATCCACGGATCAAGGTCGCGGCGTTCAATCACGCTTCGACGTTGTTTGCCGATGTCGTGTGGCATGGGCAGTCGACGCGGCATATCCGCGAGGGGCTGGAGGCGCAGATCGATCTCGAACGATTGCGCGGACTGTGGGCGGCGATCAGCCCTATCTCTTACTTCGAGCAGTTCGCACGCTGGCCGAAGAAGTCACTGGTGGTTTATGCAAAGTACGATCTGACGTTCCTGCCCGAGTTCTCGCGGCAGGTGGTGGAACAGTTTCGCGCGCACAAACTCGATTACAAAGCCGTGGCCCTCCCTTGCGGGCATTACTCAATCGGGGAATTTCCGTACAACTATGTGGATGGGTGGCATCTGGCGTCGTTTCTGGGCAGGGCGTTCAAAGCGCTTGCTTAGCAGTTCCCGGCGCATCTGCGATCACATACGCTCTTTCCGGAAAGTTTTTAACCGCAGAGTTCGCGAAGGCCGGCCCGTGATTTAGCCGAGACCCTTGGTTGCCCCTATAAGGTAATTGGCAGACGGGGTTTTGCCAGGAGAGATTCTTACGGTAGATCCGGTGCAGCACGCCCTGCTACGTCCTCGTCAGGCATGTTAGGGCCGTGCTGGCTGCTGCCTGCCGTACTGAAGAATCCACTCCGGCGGTTCTGGTTCGATGCTGCCGTTGACCTTCACGCCTCGCTCGCTGGCCCAGCGATATCCCCACATCGGCCCGAACTTCGTAATGTATCTGTCGGGGATCTGGTAAGCGGGATCCGACTGTGCTCGATCCAGAGATACGAACTTGTACTGCTTCTTCTCGAACATCCCGAGGATTTGCTCGATCATGTCTGCATTGAGGCGGTTATCGTGCAACACGATGACCTGGGGAACCTCGTAACCAAAAATCTGTTTGCTCAACGCTGCGTAGTAATCGACTTCTGCGCTCGTATAGGAGAGGTATTCCAAACTCAGCCTTTGAGCGGAGGAAGCGTCGCGCCTGGCAAGCATACGGACGTATGCGTCGTTGAAAAGGTAATCGGAGTTGTCTATGGTGCACTTCGCCACGCGATAGCCATGCTTGGAAAGGAACGCCGCAACCTGCTCCTGCTTTTCTTTTGTGTCTCCTGTGTGGTTCATGGGAAAACGGAAGAATTCGGGCTTCTTCCCCACTTGTTTCATCAGAGGCACGAAACTGGCCTCTCCCCGGATGACCTCATGTTCGATCTGGGCAACGGAGAGCTGATTGAGATCCGAATGAGAGTAGGTGTGATTGCCTAAATCGAATTCCCCGGTCGTCCACTGCCGCAATATGTGGGTTGACGCCGCAATACCAAGCTCCTCGACTCGCTTCTGGACCACAAAACCTGTGACCGGAGCCAGATGATGCTTCAGCGCTGACAATAGCTTCCGATTGATCTCGTCAGCCGCCGTCGCATCCGAGGGAGACACCGCCGGGGTGCTGTCGCCAACCGCGTAAGGGAGATCGTCAACTGTTACCGCAACTGTCCGACTCTGAGCAAATGTGCACAACGACCAGAACAAGCTCAGCGACAGTGAAACGCGAAGGAATTTCAGGTCTTCCATACTTAACATTTACCAGATGGCCAACGCTTAGGGCCAGCTAGAGCGCAAGGTCGCGAAGAATAGAGCGGCATCTACAATGCGTTCATGGAATCGCAATGGGAATTCGGCGAATTCGTCGTAACCACGGATTCAGCACGGCTCGATGAGTATCTGATCCACAAAGTTCTCTCAGAAAGTTATTGGGCGAAGGGCATTCCGCGCGAGATCGTGGCGCGATCTATCCGGAATTCCTTGTGCTTCGGAGTGCTCAGAGGCGGCGAGCAGGTCGGCTTCGCAAGGGTGATCAGCGACTATGCCACTTTCGCTTATCTCGCTGATGTATTCATCCTTGAAGACTTCCGGGGACGTGGTCTCGCGAAATTCCTGATGCAGTGCATCGTGCAGCATCCTGAGCTGCAGGGCCTGCGCCGCTGGACTCTGGCGACTCGCGACGCGCACGGGCTGTATGCGCAATTCGGATTCAAGCCGCTGGCGAAGCCGGATCGTTTCATGGAGTTGCACAATCCGGATGTCTACAACCGGCCTGTCAGTGGCTGAATGCTGAGTGCTTGCTAGAATAGGTGCGCCGAGTCCACCATGACCATCAAAATGTCCCGACCGCTGTTCGAAGCCGATCCTGACGTAGCCGCCGCCATTGACCACGAAGCTCGCCGCCAGCACGAAGGCCTGGAGCTGATCGCTTCGGAAAATTTCGTGAGCGAGGCGGTGCTCGAAGCCATGGGCTCGGTGTTCACCAACAAGTATGCCGAGGGATATCCGGGCAAGCGGTATTACGGCGGATGCGAGTACGCGGATGTCGTCGAGAACCTGGCCCGCGACCGGGCGAAACAGCTTTTCGGCGCCGAGCATGCGAACGTGCAGCCGCACTCGGGCTCTTCGGCGAACATGGAGGCTTACGCAGCGGTGCTTCAGCCGGGAGACACGATTATCGGCCTGAACCTCGCGCACGGTGGGCATCTCACACACGGGCATCATCTGAATTTTTCGGGGAAGACTTATCGCGTTGTTCCTTATGGGGTCACCAAGGAAACCGAGACGATTGATTACGACGATCTGGAAAAGCTGGCGGAAAAAGAACGCCCGAAGCTGATCATTGGCGGCGGCAGCGCCTATCCGCGAATTATTGATTTCGCGCGCATGCGGCAGATTGCCGACAAAGTTGGCGCGCTCTACCTCGTGGACATGGCGCACTTCGCGGGACTGGTTGCCGGTGGCGTGCATCCTTCGCCGGTGCCGCACTCACACATCGTGACTTCGACGACTCATAAGACTCTGCGTGGGCCGCGCGCGGGCATGATTCTTTCCAAGCAGGAATTCGCCGCGGCAATCGATAAAGTCACTTTCCCCGGAATGCAGGGCGGACCGCTGGTGCACATCATTGCGGCGAAGGCTGTCTGCTTCCGTGAAGCAATGCAGCTGGAGTTCCGCGATTACGCGCGCCAGATTGTCGCGAACGCTAAGGTGCTGGCGGACACGCTGGCGGCTGAGGGTTTCCGCATCATCTCCGGCGGAACTGACACGCACCTGATGCTGGTGGATGTCTTCTCCAAAGGTATGCTGGGCAGCGAGGCCGAGAAAGCTTTGGGCGACGCGGGAATTACCGTCAACAAGAATGCGATCCCGTTCGATACGAATCCGCCGATGAAGCCGAGCGGCATCCGCATCGGCACACCGGCTCTCACCACGCGCGGCATGAAGGAAGCCGAGATGCGGCAGGTGGGGCGGTGGATCGCCGAGGTGCTGAACAACCGGAACGACGCATCAGTGCTCGGCAAGGTTCGTCGCGACGTGCTGAAGTTGGCCGAGGCGTTTCCTCTGTACGCGGAGCGAAGGGAACGGGCACACGCGGGAGTGTAGATTTGTCTAAAGTTCATTAACAGGTGTGGCGTGACTAGAAAGATAGCTCTGTTGATGTTGTTCGGTCTGATAATCCGAACAAACGGTCAAGTCCCTGGTCCTCCTAGGGTCTCCTCACATGACATCGCGACCAAAACCATCATCAACGGACCCGCCGCTTTAGCAGTTGACCGGAAGGGCCACCTTTTTGTAATCGAACAAGAAGAGAGCAGAGTTCTGCAAGTTGATCTCGGAAGCGGCGCAATTTCGACCATTGCAGGGAATGGAGAGGTTTGGAATTGCGAACACGAGGATGCGGTACTTGCGACAAGAACATGCTTACATTTTCCGCGCTCGCTTGCCGTGGATTCAGCCGACAATTTGTACATTGGCGAATTGGCGGGTTATGTGAGAAAGATCGACTTGGGAACGGGCTTGATCACGACCGTTGCGGGTGATGGCAAAGAGGGCGAAATGGCGGATGGCGTCAGCGCCCTTTCGGCGCATCTGGGAGACGTTGACGGGATAGCGTTCGACTCTCATGACAATTTGTTCATTGCCGATACTGAGCACGAAAGAATCCTCAAGTTAGAGCAGGAAACTGACCGAATCGTGAGGTTCGGAGGAGGCGGGCGCAGCGGGACTTTCTCCTTCGATCACGACGACGATTTGCTGTTGGCTGATTTTGAGAACTGCAGTATCAAAAAGGTTGAACGCTCGACGAACGTGATCACGACGGTTGCACTTAGCGGCTCAGAGGCGGAATGCGCTACCGGCAACATGCGACCGGGACCATTTCCTTCCGACCCGGTGGCAGACTCTGCCGGCAACATCTATTTCATCGAAGGCGCCATGGATGTTGTGAGGCGTATTGATGCCGCCTCCCATCAAGTTACTACTGTTGTAGGAACAGGTGCACGGGGATTTGCTGGGGATGGAGGTCCTGCCGACAAAGCGCTGCTCAGTAACCCTTCCGGACTGACGATAGATGCAGAGGGAAATCTGTTTGTCGCCGAGTTCGAGAACAATCGCATCCGTCGCGTGGATGCGTCGACTGGCATAATCACCACGATAGCTGGAAACGGCCAGCCCGGTCACCACCCTACCGTCGATTAGCAGAAAATGCGGTTCAACAAATCTGCCTCACCAAATCCTTCTGTCTGAATTCGTCCGCGTTGAACTCATACGGCTGATAGAGCGAAAACCGATCCAGCAATCCTTCATACCGCTCGCGCAGTTTTTGGCCGATGGTCTCGTAAGTTCCGCCGATCGCAACCTCGTTCATGATTTCGTCGGTGATTAACCGCGCCATCCCTTTCCAGTCGCCGTCGAGTGATTTCTGATGCAGTTCCGGGCCGACTGCTTCCCATCCGTGGGCTTCGAGCACAGGCGCGTACGTCCGCGTGGAGGCGTAGAAAGCAATTTGCTGGCGCACGGCTTCAGCGTTTTCGGAGCGCTCGCGTTCGGTGTCACCGGTGATCACGAACACTGAAGTCGCGTACTGAAAATCGGCGCGGGAACGGCCTGAGGTCTGCAATCCTTCGTTTACTGCCGGATGCACATACTCGCGCAGATACTTCGCGGTGTGAAAGGGATGCACGTGCAGGCCGTCGCAGACCTCTCCGGCCATGCGGCACATGTAGCGATTCACGCCGGCGACGAAGACGGGAATTTTGGGATGCTCGATGGGACCGGGATTGAAGAATGGCGTCATCAGACCGAAGTTGTAGAACTGGCCATTGAAGCGCAGCGGGGCGCCGTTCTGCCAGCACTCCCAGATCGCACGCAGCGACAGCACGACTTCGCGCAGCTTCGGCCCGGGCGATTCGAACCTCACTGAGAAGCGCCGCTGAATGTGGGCCCGCACCTGCGAGCCGAGGCCGAGGATGAGGCGTCCGGCTGAAGCTTTCTGGAGGTCCCAGGCGGTGTAGGCGGTGATCATGGGGCTGCGGGGGAATGCGACTGCAATGGAAGTCCCGAGCTTGATCCTCGAGGTCGCGGTTGCGGCGACGGCCAGCGGGAGGAAGGGATCGTGCTGGGTCTCGGAGGTCCACAGGCAGTCGTATCCGGTGGCTTCGGCACGGCGGGCGAAGTCGGGGACGGATGGCAGGTCGTAATCGCGGAGGGCTATGTCGAGGAGCATGGACATTCTCCCGTGAAATTGTAAGCCACTCCACGGAAAGCTTTTAACCGCACGGTTCGCAAAGGGCTCGCGAAGGGCGCGAAGGACTCGTGGCTCTTCGGTCAGGCTCTGGTACTAATCGAGATCAAAGCTTTAACCGCAGAGATCGCAGAGGATTCGCGGAGGTCGCAGAGAAGCCCAGAAGTGCGCTTAGCTCTGAACTATTCGTTGCAGCGAACTTTGCTCCGCCGGAACAACCGTGGACGAGCGGCCATTTCATGGCCGCGTCACCGTCGTAAAGGCAGGAACGCGGCGCTGAAAGCGCCGCTCTTCAACGGCTGTGTCTGCTTTAGTTATGGCGACCGAAAAACTCGCCCGCACCCCGGAACTCATGCCCTGACACAAACCTGTTCCGATGAGACAATCTAGACGTGCGCATAGCATTCGACATTCGCCGCATCAACGAATTCGGCGTTGGCACTTACACCCGCAACATCATTCGCGCGCTGGCGCAGCTCGATCACGAGAACAAGTATTTCCTGCTTGGCCCGACGGAAAAGGTAGCCGAGATCGGGAAGCTGCCGGAGAACTTTAAAGCCATCCCGCTTCCTGCAGCCGATACGTTTCGCGGATACCTGCAGTGCCGCACCGTCTTGAAGCGTCTGGGCTGTGATCTGGTGCACGTTCCGCACCTGTTCTGGCTACCCAGGAATCTGCCCTGCCGGTACGTAGTCACGGTGCACGACATGCTCGAGTACATGTATCGGGCGCATGGGGCTTCGAGCATCCGCCGAACGCTGCATTTCGACCTTACGCGCATGGTGCTGAAACGCGCGTCGCGAATTTTTGCGGTTTCGCGCTTCACCAAGGGTGAGGTTGAAAAGCTGTTCGGGATCAATCCCAACAAGATCGAGGTCGTTTACAACGCGATTGATCAACGATTCCTTCATGGCCACGCGACTGATACCGATCGTCAGTTTCTCGCCGAACGTTATCAGGTCACATACCCTTTCCTGCTTTATGCCGGCCGAATCAGCCCGCACAAAAACCTGGTGCGGATCATTGAAGCTTTTTCGGCGCTCAAGGCCGAGTTGGTCAAGGGTGAGGTCTATCACGACCTGAAGCTGATCATTATTGGAGACGAGCTTTCGAAGCACCCGGACCTTCGGCGGACCGTGGTGCGCGGCTGCGTGCAGAACGATGTTCGTTTCATGGGATTTGTGCCGATCGAAGTGCTGAGGCTGTTCTATGACGTTGCCAAGGTTTTCGTCTTTCCTTCTTTATATGAAGGGTTTGGACTTCCGCCGCTTGAGGCCATGGCGCACGGTACGCCGGTGCTGACCTCGAACACTTCATCGGTTCCAGAGGTCGTTGGCAACGCGGCGGTGCTGGTCAATCCTGAAAACATCTTCGAGATGATGCGAGCATTGCAGCGTGTTCTGCTCGACCACTCGCTGCGCGAAAAAATGAAGTGCCGCGGGTATGAGCAGGTCAAGAAGTTCTCGTGGGACCGCTCGGCGGCTGAGGTTCTGGCCGGATATGAAGAGGTTATTGGGCGGCGGGCTATGGTGGTGCCGGTGACGCCGGCGGAGAACGTTCAGCCTGTGAAGGGAGTGCGGTGAAGCGCGATTCCCAACCTTTGCTCACGCCGTGTTTCCATGGCGAAAGCCTCTGAAAACACAAGGTCCCCGTTCGACGTCCTCCCTTCGGTCGGTCGCTCAGGGCAGGTTCTCGACTGCGCAGGATTTTCGCTTCGCTTCAATCCTGCTTCGCTCGAGATGACAGATTGTGGTGGATTGATTCTGTGATAGATCGCTAAGGAATCGGAACGCACTTCTTCAGATCACCCGATGACCTGATCGCCAGATCCCCCAATCTCCCCAACCCACTTGTACACTCCCTTTCGGTAATCTTCGGTAACCATGTCAATCGGACGGATGAGCCGTAGAATGACCATGTCCAAACGGCCATCTGGGTACCAATCCCGGCACGCTGCGTTGGATGGTCATTGGTTCTCCGGAAAAAACCGGGAGAAGCACGGAGCTCGGCAATCTTATGGCGTTTGGTTTCGGGTTCAACAAGCAGAAAGTCCTGAGTGCTGCGGAGAAATGCGTCCAGCAGGGCAAGCTAGAGAACGCCATTTCCGAGTACCAGAAAGTCCTCAAAGCTGATCCTAAAGACCTGACCGTGATGAATACGGTCGGCGATCTCTACGCGCGCCTGGGCGAAAACGACAAGGCCGCGGATTGTTTCAAAAGTGTGGGCGATGCTTATGCCAGCCAGGGTTTCACGGTCAAAGCCATCGCCATGTACAAGAAGCTGAGCAAGCTGAAGTCGTCGATGGAATGCGTGCTGCGGCTGGCGGAACTTTACACGCAGCAGGGTTTATTCAATGATGCGCGCGCGCAGTACCTGCTGGTGGCGGAAGATTTTCTGAGGTCGGGGCAGCTGGAGCAGGCGATCAAGATTTTCCAGAAGACGCTGGAAATGGACCCGGACAACGTCCCCATGCGGACGAAGCTCGCAGAGGTCTATGTCAGGCTGAACAAGAAAGACGAGGCCTGGAAGATCCTGAGCGCGGCGGCTGAAAGCTTGCGCTCGAGAGGACAGCTGGCAGCAGCAGACGAAATTCTGCAGCGCATGTTGAAGCTCGATCCGGGCAACAGCTACGCGCTCGTGCTTCGCGGCAAGGCGGCGGTTGAGGCAGGAGATTTCAAAGCGGCAATTGATTCCTTTAGCAAGGTCCCTGACCTGGACACCAACCCCGACGGGATGCGGTCGCTGTTTCACGCTTATCTGCGCAGCAAGCGATACTCGGATGCACTTAATCTGGCGGGCAAGCTGGCCAACGTTCACGACGACCTCTCAGCCGTAGGCGAATACACGGGGGCGCTCATTGAGGCACAACAGTACAAAGATGTGCTTCCGGTCTACGAGGAATTCGCCGACCGGCTGGTTCGTGCCGACCACCAGAAATTTTTGGAAAGCGTGCGCTCGCTGATCGGGTATGTGAGGGATGACACGCAATCGCTTGAGACCTTGCTGCAGCTCTTCCAGAAAGCCGGCGAGAGTACCCACCTGACGGAAATTTACGAGTTGCTGGCACATGCCAGCGTGCAGACGGGCGATCTCGAAAAAGCGCGCGACTACTACCTGAAACTGACGCAGCTTGAGCCCGGGAATCAGATGCACGCGCAGAACTATCAGCAGGTGCTGGCAAAACAGGGCACCTCGAGCGGTGCGCGTCTGATCAGCGCTGAAGAGGGCACGGCGCTGGCCGATGAACTGGAGGCGACCGCCCCGTTCATCGAGCAGCGTTACGATGACGAGACGGCGCTTGCGGTTCGTGCGGCGATGACCGACGCGGAACTTTTTATCTCGTACAACATGCCGGCGAAGGCGCTTGGCCCATTAGTCTCTGCATTGCCCAAAGCGCCGCGCGATCTTCGGCTTAATCAGAAGCTGGCAGCGCTGCATACACGCGCGGGAAAATTTGCCGAAGCCGCGGTTTGCTTGCGTACGCTTGAGACGCTCTACCGGGGTGCCGGCCATAATGACGACGCGTCACGGTACGCGGACCTGGCGGCCAAATATGAAGAGCGCAGTGGAGTGGTATCGGGCGCAGCGAAAGCAGCAGAAGTAGCCAGCGCAACTCCTGCGGTAGCCGAATTCGAGGTAGCAGCTGCAGTGACGGAGCCTGAGCCGGAAATCGCGGCCGAGGTCGCGGTGCTAGAAGCACCCAAGACGATCGCAACTCCTTCGGGCTTGTTCTTCCACGGGGCGGCACCTGTTGCCGCCGCGGTTCCACAGACCGAGGTTCCAGAGACGGCTGCCGTTTCTGAATCAAGCGGGGCCGATCTTTCCTCGGAATGGGAGCAGGATTTCGCAGTGGAGGTTGAGCCGGCCGCCACTGAGGAGAATGCGCCTCGCGATGAGGTTGCGGCTGCTTCAGCAGTCGACCCCGCGGAGCAATTGAGCGTGCCTGAGCCTGAACTTCGAGAACCAGAACCGGAGAAGGTCGAGGCCAGCGCGCCCGCCGCACCCAACCTTGAGGAGGCTATCGAGGAAGTTCGCTTTTATCTGGGCCAGGGTATGACCCAACAGGCAGACGAGCTTTTGGCCAAATTGGAAGCTTTGGCGCCGGGCGCGGCAGAACTGGCAGTTCTCCGCCTTGGGGTCGACTCCGCGAAGCAGATTGCGCAGCCGGGAACGGAAGTCGAAGTCGAAGCAGATGAACCTGCGGCAGTCGAAGAGGCGCCACTCGTTGCGCCTGAGGTCGCGCGGCAGCCCTGGCCGAGTGAGCGGCCGGTGCTGCAGCAGATGGTTTCAGAGATCGAAGATTCGCTGGGTGATGGATTCCTTGGTGAGAGCCCGGCGGTCGAGGAAGAACCCGCAAACCAACCTGTGGAGGTTGCGCAGGGGGATGTGACTTCCGCGCCGCAATTCCGCGCGGGAACGCTGGACGAGTTCGTTTCCGATCTGGAAGCTTCTCTGGGCAGCGATTTCGCGATTGAGACGCCAGCACAGGTCGAGGCGCCTGCAGCTGTACCTGTGGCAGCAGCTCCGGCGATAGCGGCTCCGGCACCAGTTGCAGCTGCATCGGCATCGGGAGCAGCCGCGGCTGCGCCTGTTGCGAGAGCGGCAGCTGCTGCGACCAGTATTTCGGCCCCGGCGCCCCCGATTGTTTCGGCGCCACCCGTTGCGCCGCACAACACTGAACGTCACATTGAACCGTCGGCGGCGGTGGATCTTTCCGACATGTTCGGCGACCTGAAGAATGAGCTCGAATCCGATACGAATCGCGTCGACGAGGATCCTGAAACCCATTACAACCTGGGAGTCGCCTTCCGCGAGATGGGGCTACTGGATGAAGCTATCGGCGAGTTCCAGAAAGTGTGCCAGGCAACCGAGCATGGTCGCAGCTTCAATCAGGTCATGCAGACCTATACCTGGCTGGCACAGTGCTTCCTTGACAAGGGCGTGCCGGAAGCAGCCGTGCGCTGGTATGAAAAAGCATTGAAGCTTCCGAGCCTGGACCAGGAGACACGCACAGCGCTGCACTACGAACTGGCTTCCTCGCTTGAAACCGCGGGGAACCGTCCCGCAGCGTTAACCAACTTCCTGGAAGTTTATGGGGCGAACATCGATTATCGTGACGTAGCTGAGCGTATCAAGGCCCTCAGGCCGTAAAATAGTTCGATGGGCGCAGTGCTCGGCATATGCATGTATTGCGGGAGGCCCTTCTGATGGCCGACCCGAAAACCGTGTCTACTCTTCCCAGTTTTCCGGAAGACACGCCCGCCGGGGCAGACGTTCTGCCTGAAAATCCAGTCCCCCGCAAAGGCAAGAAGCTGCAAGTATGGCTTTCGCGGATTCGCGCTTTGATGTTTGTCACGGTGTGCGCAACTTTTGGCGTTCTGCTGGTAATTCTGCCCTGGACGCATCAATGGACGGATAATTCCTTTTTGCTCACACTGCCGGCGCTGCGGAGCTTCATTGGGAATGGATTTGTCCGCGGCCTGGCAACCGGCCTGGGAATGCTGGACCTGTGGCTGGGGTTCTGGGAAGCGGTCCACTACCACGAAAATCCAAATTAACTTTTTGCGAAGCATTTAGTTCTGGAGCCACGACGCTTTGAAGAAGACAGACTCCAAAAATCATGAGAAGAGCGCGCCCCTGGCGTATGAGAACCCCTCGTTCTTGAACAGTCCGGATGGGCGGATTCTTCGCATCATGTCTGAATATGTGGAACCGCTGGCGAGGTTTCGCCGCGAGCAGATCCAGGACACGGTAGTGTTTTTCGGCTCGGCGCGTTTTCACAGTCTGTCGGACGCGAACACCGCGCTGGAGAAAGCCGCTTTGGGCACGGAAGAGGGCAAGCGCAAGCTGGCCGAAGCCGGGGTGCAAATGGCGCGCTACTACGAAGACGCGCGCAAGATGGCATTCTTGTTGAGCGAGTGGGCGGCGCATATTCCGGCAAGGCGGCGGAGGTTCGTTGTGACCACCGGCGGCGGACCGGGGATTATGGAAGCGGCCAATCGCGGCGCCCGCGAGGCCGGAGCAAAGACCATTGGGCTGAATATCCGGCTGCCGTTTGAGCAGTACCCGAATCCCTACATCACGCCGTCTCTCAACTTCGACTTCCACTACTTTTTCATGAGGAAGTTCTGGTTCGCATATCTGGCGAAGGCCCTGGTGATCTTCCCCGGCGGATTCGGGACACTGGATGAACTATTCGAGATTTTGACTCTGGCACAGACGCGCAAGCTGGCGAAGAAGATTTTGGTGGTGATCTATGGGCGCGAATACTGGGACCGGCTGATCAATTTAGACACCATGGTGCAGGCCGGCGCAATTGCAGCCGAGGACCTGGAGCTGTTCAAAATCGTTGACAGTCCTGAAGAAGGCTACGAGTATCTGCGCGAGGGGTTGACGAAACACCACCTTGAGGAAGAAAAACCGCGGCGAACGGGTGAAGTGGCGCCGGAGATCGCGAAGACGAACCCCTGAAGCAGTCGCCAGTTGTCAGCCGCCAGTTGCCAGCAGCTACTTGTAATGCTTTACGCATTGGCGCGCTTCGGTTTTACTGGTAACTGGCTGCTGGCAACCGCCTTGCTTCTCTACTACATCACCGATCGCAAACAATTCGCTGGTCCTGAGCCGGAACGCCGGGAACGACTGCTGCAGAAGATCGAAGAGGCATCGCGCTCCGGCGTGGATTACATCCAGTTGCGCGAGAAGGACCTGCCTTCGCGTGAACTGGAACAACTCGCGCGAGAGGCGATGCGGCGACTCGCCGGGAGCAAAAGCAAGCTGTTGATGAACTCCCGCACGGACATCGCTCTGGCCGTCGGCGCCCACGGCGTACACCTCCGATCTAACGACATATCACCCGAGGATGTGCGTAAGGTCTGGCGCGACGCGGGATTGGGAACGGTTCCGATTATTGCTGTGTCTTGTCATGCGGAGAGCGGGGTCGTGGCTGCGAAGCAATCGGCGGCGCATTTCACCGTATTCGGGCCGGTGTTTGAAAAATCCAGGCAGGCCGTAGCTGGATTAGATGAGCTTCGCGCTGGTTGCCGTCAGGGGATGCCGATACTCGCGCTTGGCGGGGTCACACTTGAGAATGCGCCACTGTGCATCGCAGCGGGTGCAGCGGGTGTAGCGGGAATCAGGCTATTTCAAGATAACGAAATCGAAAGCGTGGCTAAGGTTCTTCGCCTATAGGCAGGTCCGCGCCACAGCGGCTTAGCGGCGCGCGCTGAGCATTCCCAGGATTTCTTCAAGCCCGTGTCGAAGGCGCTTCAGCTCATTGGCCGAGTGGCTGGGAAATGGCAGCGGCGCCTGGTTTTTTTCCACTTTGAGATCGGTCCGCAGCTGCTGGCGGGCGCCGGCGATGGTGAAACCTTCTTCATACAGGAGCTGTTTGATCTTAAGAACGGCTTCGACATCCTTGCGACGGTACATGCGTTGGCCGGTGCTGCTCTTGACCGGCTTGAGTTGCGGAAACTCAGTTTCCCAGAAGCGAAGCACGTAGGCGGGCAGGTGGCAGAGGTCAGAAACTTCGCCGATGCGGAAGTAGAGCTTGTCTGGAACTACGATCTCGTTCGAGCGATTTCTTGCTTTGGAGACGCTCGCGTTTTTGGCAAGACTCATATGCGCCACGGATGAAGAAGGAAAAATCTGCTAAGCCGTTTCTAGCACGATCCGCCGTGCTCCACAACTGTTAGTTGGCAGCAAATAAAAAAACCTCTCGATTTCTTTCTTCGAGAGGCCTTTCAAGACCTTAACGCGAGATACTTCTCGCACTGCTTAGTGTTTCTTCTTTTTTGCTGCCTTTTTCTTTGCTGGCATCTATTTTCCTCCTGGACGATTTTCCCTCGAACATCGTTACTCAGGGCCCTTAAAACAAGAAGCTGCCAATACGTTGCCCGGCAGCATCTCTATCTCCAGATATTGCTGTGGAAAGTTTTCATTGTCAACACAATTCTCGCAGTTCGGAGTGTTATTAAACGGGAACATCGAACTTCGAGATCGTCACCGCGGATCGCGCGGATGAAGTCAGAAAGGGATGGCGTTGAACTGACGCATGGTTTCGTGCTCTCGGGATTCACTTTGCCCGAGAGTGGGAATCAAACTCGCAGTCACTTGCAGGAATCTCAGACGCCTTTGAATGACAGGAACATCCGTGTGATCCGCGGCGGATTGGGTACGGGGCATCGCATGAGTGCTAGAATCTTTTGGCTCTTTGGAGATTTTTAGAATGCCGAGCACGATGTTAGCGGTGGTAAAGCCCGATCCCGCGCCGGGAGCAGAGATTCGGCAAGTCAAGGTCCCGAGCTTTGGCCGCACCGACGTTTTGGTCAAGGTGAAAGTCGCATCCATCTGCGGAACCGATCTCCACATTTACGAATGGGACCGCTGGGCTCAGCGGCGAATCCATCCTCCATTGATTCCCGGGCACGAGTTCTGTGGAGAAGTGGTGGCGCTGGGAGACGAAGTGACGACGGTGAAGGAAGGTGATTTTGTTTCCGCGGAGATGCACGTCGCCTGCGGAAAATGCCTGCAGTGCCGGACCGGTGAAGCGCATATCTGCCAGAACGTGAAGATCATCGGCGTAGATGCGGATGGCGCCTTCGCCGAATATGTCGTGATCCCGGAGTCGAACATCTGGAAACTCGACCCAGCGATTCCGATCGAGTACGCTTCGATCCTCGATCCGTTGGGCAATGCAGTTCACAGTGTGCTCGCTGGAGAAATTGCGGCCAAGACAGTTGCGATTACAGGTTGCGGGCCGATTGGATTGTTCTCGATCGCGGTTGCACGAGCGGTTGGGGCTGCACAGGTGTTTGCCATCGAGACCAATGCGCACCGGCGAAGCATTGCGGCGCAGATGCACGCAGATTCAGTTTTGGATCCGACGACTGAAGATGTGACAGCGAAGATTTTGGAACGAACGAACGGTTTGGGCGTTGATGTGGTCCTGGAAATGGCCGGTCAAGCGAAGGCGATCCGAACTGCGTTCGACATTGTGCGCCGGGGCGGACGAATTTCCCTGCTGGGGTTGACTTCAAAACCGATTTCGCTCAATTTTTCGGAAGACATTATTTTCAAGGGCATCACCGTTCAAGGCATAAACGGCCGACGCATGTATCAGACGTGGTATCAGATGACCGCTCTGCTCAAGGCGGGAAAGCTCGATCTGCACCCGGCGATCACCGATCGAATTGCGATGAAGGATTTCTCAAGTGCCATGGAGAGGTTAAAGACGGGAGAGGCGAGCAAGATTCTGGTTTATCCGAATGGAGCGAAATGATCGGGTGAGCCGATACCGCCACGATTCACACAACACCGACGGGTAGTGCCGCCCCTCCGAAGCTCATTCATTTGCGTGCGCTCCCAGCGCTTACGCGCTGGGCTAACGGATTGCGCTCCTCCGGAGCTGTCGGACCCCAAGATTCTGAAGAAATCTGGATTCCTCAAACCGAAGATGCGACTTCGACGTGCCGGCAGTTCCCTGTCAGATCACCCGATGGCCGGATTTCCTATGCTCCCGCGGGCATCTTCACAATTTTTTTCTGGATCGCGTAGGTCACCAACTGCGCTTTGTTGTGGATGTTGAGCTTGCGCATCAGATTGAACTTGTGGGCTTCGACGGTTTTCACACTCAGACCGAGGATCTGGGCGATTTGGCGGACAGAGTTTCCTTCCGCCAGCATTTTGATGACTTCGCGCTCGCGTGGCGTCAGCGTGGAACCTCGGGCCAGGCCACTGGTTGAGCGCGAGCGAAAATCATCGACCAGCTTTCCGAGCACCTGCGGGCTGAGGTATTTCCTTCCGGCATTCACATCGCGCACGGCGCCGATCAAGCGCGGTGCGGGCGCGTCTTTCAGGATGTAGCCAGAGGCGCCGGCATCGAGGCACTGCAGCAGGTATTCTTCGTCCTCATACATTGTCAGGAAGATGACGCGGCGTCCTGGCAATTCGCGCGTGATCCGGCGTGAGGCTTCGAAGCTGGAGAGCCCGGGCATGCCAATGTCCATGAGCACGACATCGGGGGAGAGTTGGCGTGCCTGCTCGATGGCCTCGGCGGCATCGCGTGCCTCGCCGACCACCTGCAGGTCACCTTCACTCTCAAGCACCCGGCGCAGGCCTTCGCGGAAAAGGGTGTGGTCGTCAACGATGAGGCATCGGATCGGCATATCAATCACTGTCGCGCTAGCTTGCATGCTTCAGGCCCGGCGCTGCGATCTTCGCTTCCCTGACAACCCGGGGCAGTTGAATTTGAATGCTCGTGCCTTTCCCGCGTTCCGAACGGATCTTCATTGAGCCGCCAAGAGCTGCCGCGCGTTCGCGCATTCCGGTCAAACCGAATCCGCGAACATGGGCGGAGCGGCGTGAAAAACCTACGCCGTCGTCCTCCACTCGCAGCGTTACCTTGTGCGCCGCAACCTCCAACCTCACGCTGAACTTCGAAGCCTGGGAGTGCTTGGCTACGTTGTGCAGCGCTTCCTGCACGGAGCGATACAGCGCGACATCGACGTCGTGGTCCGACGAAGACCACTTCTCCGGAATTTCCAGGCTGGCCTTCATTCCGGTGTGCTTCGCCAGCCACTGGGCCTGCCGGCGGATGGCGGTGCTCAAACCGAACTCTTCAAGCACTCGCGGAGAAAGCCGCGCAATCGTACGCCGCAGTCCTTCGATGGTGCGATCGAGCAATTCGAGCGCCTCGCGAATTTTGCCTGCATCTTCACCTTCATTATTCCCGGCCAACATCTCAAGTTGAAACCTTAGGACCATGAGCGCTTGCCCGGTCTCATCGTGCAGCTCGCGGCTAATGCGCCGACGTTCCTCTTCCTGCACCTTCAGGAGGTGGCGCGAGAGCTCGGAAGGCTCAGAAACCTTCACATCTGCCACCGCCTGTGACGGTTTAGCGCTCATTTTCCGGCTCCGTAGACCATTTCACATTTTTCATCTCAAAAGGCGCCAGTCGCCAAAAACACTTCTTCCCGGGCTTCGCCCACCACTTACCTTCCGATGTTGGATGAGCCGGACGGCTTGGGGTTGCCCTGTAACCTGTGCTGCATCAGCTACAATCCTAAGGAGATGCTGAAATTTTTTACCTCCGGGGAGTCGCACGGCGAGGCTCTGGTCGCGTTCCTTTCCGGGTTACCGGCGGGGCTCACGGTCGATCTGGAGTTCGTCAATCGGGAGCTCTGGCGCCGTCAGCAGGGCTACGGGCGCGGCGGCCGAATGAAGATTGAGCGCGATACGGCGCGCATCCTCTCCGGCGTGCGCCACGGAAAGACCATCGCATCGCCCATAGCCGTGCTGCTTGAAAATCGAGATTGGAAAAACTGGCAGGAGCAGCTGCCTGTCGAGAGCGGCGACGCGAGCAAGCACAAGCGCGTGGCTTCACCCAGGCCCGGCCACGCCGATCTGGCAGGAGCGCTGAAGTACAACTTCCCCGAAGCGAGATATGTGCTGGAACGGGCTTCGGCGCGGGAGTCCGCGGCGCGAGTGGCGATTGGAGCACTGGCAAAACTGCTGCTTCGCGAATTGGGAATGGAGATACTGAGTCACGTGGTCGCGGTGGGCCAGGCTAACGTTGAACGCGAGATTTCGTGGACAGAGATTGAAGCGAGCTGCGCAAAAGATGAAGTGCTGCTGAACTGCGCCGATCCCGACATGGAACCACGCATGAAAGAGGAAGTAGATAAGGTATTGCGCACGGGTGACTCGGTGGGCGGAGTATTTGAAGTCGTGGCCCGCAGTGTTCCGCCGGGACTGGGTACTTACGTCCAGTGGGACGAGCGGCTGGATGCGCAACTCGCGGCGGCGGTGATGTCATTGCAGGCGGTCAAGGCGGTGGAGATCGGCGCGGGCGTTGCGGCAGCGTATGCTCCGGGGTCGGTGGTACATGATGAGATCGGATATACGTCGGGATCGAACTTTGCCGGGTTCACACGCACGCGCAACAATGCCGGCGGCATTGAAGGCGGAGTTTCGAATGGTCAGGAGATTCGAGTACGCGGATACCTGAAACCGATCTCTACCTTGCGACGGCCATTGCACTCGGTTGACTTTGCCTCTCGCGAGCCGGTGAAGGCTGCGTATGAACGCTCGGACGTCTGCGTGGTTCCTGCGGCTGGCGTCGCGGGCGAGGCGATGGTTGCGCTGACGCTTGCTCGCTGCGCGCTGGAAAAATTCGGCGGGGACTCGATGATTGAGACCTGCCGGAATTTTCAGGGGTATTTGGGGCAGTTGAAGAAATACTGATTATTACGAATTCCGCGCTGGCCGATTTTTTTGACGTGTTACGGTACATAACTTGAGCCGCCGTGGAAGAGCGGCGCTTTCAGCGCCGCGAACCGGCAGGTTTGAACGTTACGCGGCCATAAAATGGCCGCTCTTCCACGATGAGGTCGGATAGATCCAAATTGACCGGATTTGCAAGATCTTGTCAGAATCAGAGACCCAAAAATTTACGACCACATGATTTATCCCATCGTTAAGTACGGAAATCCTGTTCTCGAAAAACCTGCTGAACCGGTCATCAAGTTCGACGACGAGTTGAAGAAGCTGGTCGAGGACATGTTCGAGTCGATGTATGCGGCCAAAGGCGTGGGGCTGGCGGCCCCGCAGATCGGAATTTCGAAACGGCTGGCGGTCATCGACGTGACCTTCAAGGAAGATCCCGACGCTAAGCTGGTGCTGGCGAATCCGGAGATCATTCACACCGAGGGCAAGCAGACGCAGAGCGAAGGCTGCCTGAGTATTCCGGAATTTCGCGAGCCGCTGAAGCGGGCGAATAAAGTCACGGTGCGCGCCCAGGACATCAATGGAAACTGGTATGAAAAAACCGGCGAGGAGTTGCTGGCCCGCGCGTTTCTGCACGAGACCGATCACCTGAATGGGAAGCTCTATATCAGTCATCTGAGCGCGCTGAAACGGGACCTGATGAAGCGCAAGATCAAGAAGCTGATGAAGGCGGGGCAATGGTAGGGATCGGGTCATCGGGTGATCGGGTCATCGGGCGATCTGAACCGCAAGCCTTGTTTTCGCGTCTACAGATCATCCGATGAACCTGGTTTTTTGCGGTACTCCTCAATTCGCGGTTCCAACGCTGGAAAGGTTGGTCCTGGCTGGACACTCAGTTCATCTTGTCCTTACGCAACCGGACCGTCCCAAGGGTCGCGGGTTGGAGCTGGTTTCCTCTCCCGTTAAGCAGAGCGCGTTGAAGCACGGGCTGCCGATCTATCAGCCAGAGAAGATCAAGGCAAACGAAGAATTGCGGGCGAAGCTCGAGGCGATTCATCCGGACGCGATCATCGTTGTGGGTTACGGCCGCATCATTCCTAAATGGATGCTCGACCTGCCGAGGTATGGAAACATCAACCTGCACGGATCGCTGCTTCCCAAATACCGTGGCGCGGCGCCGATTCAATGGGCGATTGCAAGCGGAGAGATGGGCACGGGCGTGACCACGATGCGCATCGATGAAGACCTGGATACCGGCGACATTCTTCTGCAGCAGGAACTGCCGATCATGCCGGATGACACGTCGGAAACCGTGACCCCGCGTCTGGCCGAGATCGGCGCCGAGTTGATGATCGAGACTTTGCGCGGGCTTGCCACCGACAGCATAAGTCCAAGAAAGCAGGATCATGCCCAGGCGACGCTGGCGCCCATCTTTAACAAAGAAGATGGCCGGATCGATTTCAGCCGCAGCGCCAAGAAAATCTACAACCGGTTCCGAGGATTCCAGCCTTGGCCGGGGGCGTTCACGAGCTTTCGCGGAAGGAGCATGAATGTAACGGCGATGAAACCGATATCGGAAGGGATCGTTGACCTTGCTCCCGCGGAGCTCGCAGTTAGAGATGGCCGGCTCATCGCGGGTTGCGCGGACGAGACCGTCATCGAATTACTGGAGGTACAGCCGGAGGGTAAGAAGAAAATCGCAGCGCGAGATTTCATTCACGGGTACCGTCTACAAGCGGGAGAGAAGCTAGGTGCATAACTTCAGATTACCCATAGAAACATTCCTCGCGATTCTTCTGCTCTCGACGTATTGCTGTGTCGCGCAAACCATACTCACGCAGTTCGATGGTGACATCGGCACGGGCGGGAGCGCGACCGCGAAGCCTACGTATCGCGATCACCCGGATGCGACTGCGGCCGCGAATGGGAGCCAGGTGGTCGAGGTCACGGGACAGAACGTGAACGTTTACTCTTACGACGGCAAGCTGCTGAAGTCGACGCGAACGAGCGATCTGATCAATGCCGCAGGGTTGAAAGCTGAGAAGGTCGCAGATCCGAGAGTGATTTTTGATCCCTTCATCGGCTCGGGACGATGGGTGTTGGCCTGCTCGTGTTCGGACGATTTCCTGATTGTCAGTTCGGGAAGCGACGCGGTGACTTCGATCTGGAAAGGGGCGGCGATCTCGCAGAGAAGCGGCGACCTCACGATGAAGCCGGGCTTCGACAAGAACGGGCTTTACATCACTGAGTTCGCACAGCAGGGGCTGACCTATGCGGGATTCGCGATTCCTTCGGCGGACCTGGCGTGGAGCGGGTCAGGAAACATCAGCCTGAAAAATCTCGGCCGGTTTGAGGGGCTCGGGCTCGACATCATGCCTGCGGTCGATTGGAACCCTTCGAAGCAGGCGTGCGATCCTGCTTATTTCGTCACCCGAAGCGGCCCTATGCAGAATGGCGCGAACGCACCCTTCGCGATTGTGGTGCACAGCCTCACGTGGACGGGCAACACCGCGAAACTGTCGGAAGCGAAAACGGTACCAACCTCGTTCGAATACAACACACCGGTGGAGGAAGCGCAGCCGGGAATGCCGAACATCCGGGGCATGGAATCTCACCGCACATTTTCCGTACAGCAGGTTGGGGGTCACCTGCATGTGCTTGAAGCCTGCGGGCCTTCCGCGCGCTCTGGCGAAAAGCACGATCTGTTTTTCTGGCTGGATATCAGCGTGCCGGAGATGAAGATGTTTCAGAGCGCGAAGATCTATTCAGCTACGCTAGGGTTTCTGTTTCCCAGTCTGGCCGTTGATCAGAACCAGAACGTCCTGATGGCGGCGACAGGGGTGTCTCCCTCTCAGCCTGCGTCGGTGTATTTGTTTTCCCATCTTGCCCGAGACAAACGGGGAACGGTCAAGGGGCCGGTCATGGCTACTCCCGGGACCGCGGCGTACGCCGTGTGCAACAACAAAAGTCCCGTGGGCTGGGGCACGTATACGACAGTGGTGAGCGATGCGGGGGACCTGAATAAGTTCTGGGTGGTTTCGGAATACTCAAACTCTGGCAGTCCGTGCCAGTGGTTCACGCGGTTACTGCAGGTCAGTCTTGCGCCGTAGAGGACGCTTGCAACCCCGAAATCGTGCCGCCGGCTGCTGAGACGTTGCAAGCAACGTCTCTACGTTGAGGCTATTACTTTCGTATTCGGCCCGGTCTCCGCTCATTCGGTATATTGAAAACATGGCTCTTTATCTGGTTACGGGAATTGCAGGATTCATAGGCTCTTCGATTGCACGGGCGCTGCTGGCGCGGGGTGACGAGGTCCGCGGAATTGACAACTATTCAACCGGCAAGCGGGAAAACATCGCGGAGATCGTGGGACGGATTGATTTTCGCGAGGCCGATCTGCTCGATCTTGATGCTGTTCACAAGGCCTGCAAAGGCGTGGAATACGTCTTTCATGAGGCGGCGATTCCGTCAGTTCCGAAATCAGTTCTCGATCCGCTCGGCAGCAATCAGGCCAACGTGGATGGCACGGTGCATGTGCTGATCGCCGCGAAAGAGGCGAAGGTCAAGCGCGTGGTTTACGCCGCTTCGTCGTCAGCTTACGGCGACACGCCTACGTTGCCCAAGCGCGAAGACATGCCGCCGAATCCGATCTCGCCCTACGCGGTGGCGAAGCTGGCGAGCGAGTACTACATGACTTCGTTTTATCGGTGCTATGGGCTCGAAACCGTGTGCCTGCGGTACTTCAACATCTTTGGGCCGAGACAGGACCCGAGTTCTCCGTATTCTGGCGTGCTGGCGAAGTTCATCACGCAAATGCTGGCAGGGGAAGAACCCACGATCCTGGGCGACGGCCTGCAGAGCCGCGATTTCACCTACATCGACAATACCGTCGAAGCTAATTTGCTGGCTGCAGCAGCTCCGGCCGAGCTCGCGGCAGGAAGGGTATTCAATGTTGCAACCGGAACGCGGGTGGACCTCAACGAAACGTTCCAGCTGCTCACCAAGATCATCGGATTCAAAGGTCAGGTGAAGTACGGGCCCGAGCGGGCGGGCGATGTGAAACACTCGCTTGCGGACTTGTCGCGGACGGAAAAGGCCCTCGGTTACAAACCGAAAGTCAGCTTCGAAGAAGGACTGCGGCGGACGGTGGAGTGGTATCGGGGGCAACAGAAGGCGGTGAGCGTGTGAAGTAGTTAAAGGACCACCACATCCGCACGCAGTGACTTCAAAGCGCGATCGAAGGTGATGAATTTCAGCCCTGCAGTAGATGCGAAGGCAAGAAGGGACGCATCAGCCCACACTTTGGGTGAACGACTCGTCAACCGAGATAGTTTCCGGAAATCGGGTTCGAGGCCCTCGGGCTCTGGCAGAAACGTAATCCGGCTATCTGCCCATACCCGGTCCCAAAGCGTTCAAGCTTCCGACATTGTCTTGACGTCCTTTCCCATGATCGCTTCGGTTGTGATCAGCCTCAATAACGCGAGTTGAGTGAAGCGGCAGAAAAAGAACTGTCCTGTGGCCGAGTCAAATCACTCGCATGCTTTCTCTGAGTGAATGTGACGTCCCCAAACGAGCGCAAGCCAGACGTTTGAATCAGGGAAATTCAACGTGTTCATATATTTGCTCGTTGCTCACATCCACTTTGGGGCCTGACGAAGATAAGAGGAAATGTCACGCTGGATTTTTGTCGCTGTTGTTGTTTTAGTAGTACGATCTTCACTCCTGCCAGCACTAGTTCGCGAATTGAGCGACCACGTGCCGCGGCCTCCTCCTTGAGCTGCCGGTAGAGAGGAGCTGGAATATCAACCGTGGTGCGAATGGACTCGCGTTTCATAACAAAACTATTGTTTCAAAAGTGCCATAATTATGGCAACTAGCGAAATCTGGCGGCCTGTTCGTCATTTTCTCGGCTGGTTGACGCCATTCTTGCCAGTCGCACACCCGGAGTTGCCCCGCAAAGCGAGTCAGAAAAGAGAATCTGGTAAACGGCTACAAAAATCGTCGCGGTGGTGATCAGAAGAGGCACCGCCAGCGGCCATGCGGGAACGCCTCCCATCACCGCAATCGAGCTGATGGAGAAAAGCAGGACGGCGCAGAGCAGCACCACAGTATCAAGCAGCATTGCAAGGTTGCGCTCGGAAAAGCTGAACCAGGCGTGGTCCGCTACCGCTGCGGGCGAGATGCCGGCTGCAACTGGCTGCAAGACAATCGGCGCAGGAGCGGTGGGAGAAAACGTAAGCTCGTCTTCCCGCACGACGGAGAAGATGGAATCACGTCCGGAAATTACCGCCGATGCGAGCATCTGGGTCAGAAGCCAGTCGCGCAACGCTCGCCGTGCCCTTGGACTGGTTTCCAGCAATTCGATCCCGGCCTGACCGTTCGGCTCCGCCCACGCGACTCTGCCACGCGAGTCAACACGCACCTTGGGCGAGAACAAATCGAAGCGCAAGCTGACTTCCTGTCCGGCACGCAACGCACCTACCGCCTGAACCGCCAATCCGGTTTCGGATATGTCGCGGATGATGCCGCCGTTGCCCTGGTTAAGATTGACGTAGGCAAGGGTTCGGAGGGTCTGGCGCGGACAGCTTCTGCGTCGCGGAATTGTCTGGATGGGGGACTCCACCGGCTCCGCACAGTACGGCATTGTGAAATCTTAGCCAGCGGGGAGAGGGGAGAGCAGTGACGGGTGTGGTTCGAGAAAGCACAGGCGGGCCGCCTGTGCTACATGGAATTCTTAGGCTGGGCGCTGTTGCGGTTGCTCGGTTTCGAGCTCGCGCTTCGCGCGATCCTGGGCGATCAGGCGGTTCAAGTCGTAGCTGTACTGGCCGTATGCGCGGAAGGACTTTTCATCGAAGAGGCGCTTGATTCCGCAGCCCAGGCAAACCTGGTACGTGTGATCCTGATAGCGGACCGGCCAGCTCATTTTACGGTGCCAGCAACCGCGAAGAACGAGCACGGCTGCTCCGGCAACCCCGGTTGCCATGATCCCAAGGGGAACTTTCCAGCGAGATTTCTTGTCGCCTACCGCCATCGCGAACCTAGTCTTGTTCTATTTTAACAGGTCGTCAAAATCGCCTGGTTAAAGCACCCAAAACCAAGGGCGCAAAGGGTCTAAAGAGAATTATTGCGGCCAAACATAAACCACGGTAACGTACATGATAGGAATGTTTCGGCTTGTCGAGTAGCCGGCCACTTAGAATCTGTTCACGGGCGAGATGTAACCCGGCGCCGCTCGCCGACAACATCACAACTTGTAGTTGGGAATGAGTGCCACTCCGAATAACGGTGGAGCAGGGTGGAGTTCGCCACCCATGACTGGTCCGTCCCCAACGGACCTTGCAGACAGCACTGGCCAAGACGCTTTGCAAGCTCTGCTGGCATTCGCCAGCATGCACGAGCAGGCAGCGAAGCGAAGGAAGCCGAAATCCCGCCAGGTATTGATCTCCAAAGATGAAGAATTCGCGCTTGACGAAGTTCTGCGCCTGGTGGCGGCGCGCGCAGTTTCGATCACCGGCGCCGACGGAGTCGCAATCGCTCTGGCTGATGAAACGGCCATTGTGTGCCGGGCCTCATTAGGCAGCATTGCGCCGCCACCGGGCGTGCGCCTCGATCCGAACTCAGGGTTTTCCGGCGCTTGCCTGCGCGGTGGCGAGACGGTGCGGTGTGATGATTCAGAAACCGACGCCCGCGTGAACGCGCAAGCCTGCCGCGATCTAGGAACGCGATCCATGGTGGCAGTTCCGCTTGCCGCAAAAGGCCGCGTGGTTGGACTGATTGAAGCATTTTGCAACGAGGCCTTCGGCTTTAACGAAAGCGACGTTCGCAGCCTGAAACTGCTCGGGGAACTGATTCTGGCGGCGGTGCGCCCGGAAGTTGAAGACCGGCTGGCACAACTTGCAGAACGAGTGCTGCCGGACGCGAAGCCTGCGGCTGCCCAGGAACAGCTACCCAAGGCAGAGATCGCGAAACCGCCTGCTGTTCCGGATCTGACTACGCCGTCTAAACCAGACGCTGTAGAGGTTGCGATTGCGAAAACGGCCGATGCTCAACCGGCTTCAGATCTGCCGCAAGCAACCGTAGCTTCGGCTGAACCTGCGCCTGCTCCTACCAAGAAACAGCTAACCAAGCCAGAGATCGCGATACCGGCTGCCGTTCCGGATCTGACCACGCCGTCTAAACCAAAAGCTGCAGAGGTTGCGGTTGCGAGAACGGCCGATGCTCAACCGGCTTCAGATCTGCCGCAAGCAACCGTAGCTTCGGCTGGACCTGCGCCGGCTCCGGAAAAAGCAGAAATTAAACCGATATCGCCGGCGGCCTTACCTGCAAAGATCATCGTCGATGAGAAGTTCGCGCGCGCACCTAAGATCGATAAAGCTGAGGAACCAAAGCTCATCACGATTCCCGATCTTCCCGAGCCGAGGCTTAATCGTCGCGCCGTTCCACTTGAAGCGCCGGGCTCGATTGCGAAAGAACGGAAGCTGCCTGGGATTCTGTTAACTGCAGCGCTAGTACTTGTCGCCCTGGGGTTGGGATGGGCGGTGGTATGGAAAGCGAGACACGTCGAGCAATCGATCCACGCAGACACGAAACTTCCTATCGTTCCGGTGAAGGCAACTACCTCCGAGATTGCCGAGCCCGAATCAACTCCGGCGTCTGAAGCCAAACCTAATGCGACACCGCAAGTCACGGGCATTCGTCATTGGTCTGCGGTTGGATCAAGCACGGTGGTGGTGGATCTCGAAGACCAGATCCAGTACGAAGCGCATTCGATCGATAATCCCGCGCGTATCTACTTCGACCTGCACGATACGAAGATGGCTTCGGGCCTGCTCAACCAGGGGATTGAAGTAAACGATGGGTTCATCAAGAAGATTCGGATGGCACAACCGACCGGTGGCATTACCCGGGTGGTATTGGAGACGAAAGGCAGTGTCGACTATTCGGTGAAGCTCGATCCTAGTCCGTACAGGCTGACGATCGAAGTGCACAACGCAACCGCAACGCCGAATTTGAATAAACCTTCTCCGGTGATTGTGGTAACTCCCACGAAAAAACCTGTGGCTGCGCCGGTTGTCACCTCAGCGCAATTGCGAATTGTTGTGGATGCCGGGCACGGCGGCTGGGACCTGGGCACCGTCGGCAGGAAGGGACTGCTGGAAAAAGATCTGACTCTCGACATCGTGCAGAAGCTCGGCCAGATGCTCGAAGAAAAGCTGGGCGCAGAGGTCATTTACACGCGCCAGGATGACTCGTACCTTCCGCTCGAAAAGCGGGCTGAGATCGCGAATGTTGCGCGCGCTGACCTGTTTCTTTCAGTTCACGCGAACTACAGTGATCTGTCGACTGCGCGCGGCGTGGAAACGTATTACACCAATACCTATTCCTCGGTGAAAGCGCGCACAACGGACGACCTTCCGGCGCTGAAAGAAGTGAATTGGACGGGAGTCAATATTCGCGAGAAGGTGAGCGGTTCGCGGCGCTTCGCCAGCGATGTGCAACAGGCTCTGTTTGGCGGATTGGCGGCCCAGACGCCGGAGGTGCGAAATCGGGGCGTGAAGGAAGCCCAGTATGTGGTGCTGACCGGCACGCAGATGCCTGCGGTGCTGGCTGAAGTTTCATTCGTCAGCAGCCCTGCCGACGAAAGCAAGCTGCAGAGCTCGGAATACCGGCAGCACATTGCCGAGGCGCTGTTTAAGGGGATCGCACGCTATCGCGACGATACGAAGGCCACGAAAGTGGCTAGCGCTAAGAACTGATCTTGTGGGCGGAAACTGCGGTAAAGCTCCGCACGGGCGGAACGCCCGTGCCACACGGCCTATCTAATCATTACAAGACGTTCTCGATAGCCAGGTAGGAATGGGCGATCGGTGATCTGAACTTCAAATTTCTCTGCCCAGCGGCCCGGGACTGCATTGCTGCACTTGGGACAGCAGCCGTTCGGCGTCAGCGAATATTCCTCGATGTAGTAGCCATGGCGCGAGATCAACGTGTAGCCGCAATGAAAGCAGCGTGTGTTCTCGAGATCGCCCACGCGGCCTGGCAGATTTCCGGCATAGACGAAATGCAGACCAGCCTGTTTCGCGATCTCGGAGGCGCGCAACAGATCTTCGGCAGCCGTGTCTGCCGGATCTGACATCTTGTAGTCCTTGTGAAAGGCGGTCACGTGCCAGGGAATGTCCGGCGAAACTCCCGCGATAAATTCTGTAAGCCGGCGCAGTTCATCATCGGAGTCGTTGAATCCCGGGATGAGAAGCGTAACGATTTCAAGCCAGACGCCGGCTTCATGCAGCCAGCGAATCGTGTCCAGAATCGGGGCGATGCGACCACCAAGCTGGCGGTAGTGGTGATCGTCGAAACTCTTGAGATCGACTTTGTAGAAATCGATCCACGGGCGGATGTATTCGAGCACCTGCGGGGTGCCGTTGCCATTCGAGACGAATGCGGTCTTCAATCCTGCCGCTTTCGCTTCTTTGAAAATCGCCACAGCCCACTCGGCGGTGATCAACGGCTCGTTGTAGGTGCTGACCAGAACTTTGGCGCCGAGTCTTAAAGCATCTTTTACCAGGCGTTCGGGTGAGGCCTGGAGCGGAGGCGAAACCGCCTCGGGGTCGCGGAGCGCTTGCGAGGTCACCCAGTTCTGGCAATAGGAGCAGTGCAGATCGCACCCGAGCATGCCGAAGCTGTACGCGAGGGCACCCGGATAAGCGTGAAAGAAGGGCTTCTTCTCAATCGGGTCGCATTGCACTCCGCCAACGTAGCCCCAAGGCACATAAAGCTTGCCGCCCTGGTTGAAGCGGACTTTGCAGACGCCCTCGTGACCTTCAGCGATTGAGCAGCAGTGCCCACAGGCGAAGCAGCGGATTCGATTGCGCTCGATGGGCTGGTAGAGCTCTCCCTCGCGGACGTGGTGGTTCAGAACTGCGCGGAGGGAGGACACCAGAAGGAGACTCCTATCTCTATTCTAGTCGCCGGACTTCTTCTCTGTGTGCCTCTGTGCCCTCTGTGGTTAAGGCCTTGGTTGTGTGGCGGCAAAACCGTTCACCACAGAGGGCACGGAGTTACACGGAGGACAAACACAGAGGATTTTTGCTAGTCCGCCGTTTCGACGCCGATGTGGTGAGCATGGAGCCATTTATCGGCTTCACGATGTTCGGCGGCGCGTTGAGCGTCGCTGAGAGTTGCGGCGCAGTCCATCACCATCGGCCGCACAGACTGGTCTCCGCTGGCTTGCGCAAGCAGTCCCCAATAGTAGGACTTGCTGCAGTCCTTTTGCGCGCCGCGGCCAGCCCAATACCACATGGCAAGCTTCGCCTGGGCGCGGATTTCGCCCTGGTCGGCGGACTGGCGGAACCAAGACATCGCTTCGGTATAGTTCTGCTTCACACCTTCGCCGGTCCCGTAGCGCATGCCCAACGCGTACTGGGCCGAAGAATCGCCTTTGACGGCATATTTTGTCAGGTCCTTGATATTTGTACCGATGTAGCGATCCCTCTCCGGACTTGCTTCAGCCGATGATGTTACTGATCGCGAAAGAAGGCGGCCAATCCCTTGCTTGATCCAGGGTTTGCTCAGCCATACCGCAAAGATGAGCGCTGTGGTTCCGACAAGAAACAGAGCCATCTTGCGGCCGAACGACGGAATGCGCGAAGCGAATTCCTGGTCCTGAAATGAGCGCAGAGTGGCGACCAGAAGGTTGGTCTCGTGCTCATCGGAGGGCGGCTCGACCGCCAGCACATCCGGCCGGGAGTGCTCTGCGCGGGTGACTGCGCTCGCAATGATGCGCGAAAGACGTTCCAGAACATTGGAGTCGTTGTCCCAGAAAGCGGCAATTTCGGGAGAAAAAACTTCCAGAATGCCGATGACTTCGCCGGTCTTGCGCTTCACGGGGCAGGCGATCAGCGAGCGGATGCCCAGTGCGCGGCAGCTCTCGCGATCTACACGGGCATCGGTCTGCGCGTCATCGCACTTGAGCACGGTCGCGGAGCGAACGCACTCACCGGAAAAGCCGGCTCCCGCCTGCAAACGTGCGCCGAGCTCGGGAGAATCGGTTCCCGCGCGCGCCCGGCAGATGAGTTCCGAGGGCTTCAGCTTGTTCATCAGCGCTACAGCCGCGCCGGTTGCCCAGGTCAGAGTGAGAGCGCGTTGCGCCACGACTTGCAATGCGGGCTCAAGTTCCGGGCCGAACAGATCGACTTCCTTCTCTATGTCGGACCATTCATTTACCAGCGAGGTATAACTGGCGGCCGAGACCGGACGAGTGGCAGTGCCATGAACGTCAGAGTGTGAAACCGGCGCAGAATAGGTCGAAGCAGCTCCGGCAACAGCATTCGCCTCCAGCCATTGTTCGAGTTGTACGCGCGAGCCTTCCGGCATGTCCGGGAAACGGATGCCGGTCTTGCCAGCCGCGTCAGACCAGACAACATGGCCGGTGGTGTGAATTCTGGTTTTAGTTTCCGAGAGGTCGAGCACGAGCGGCAGAAGGCGGTTCGGTTTCAGCGGCATCGAAAGCTGTATGCACATGCCCTGTTCGCTGATGTTCAGGACTTCGCATAGCTCTAAAGCTGCGCCCTGAGAGCTGCCCATGAGGCTGGCGTACGCCGGAGTGTGGACTTGATGGCGAGGCACGCGCCGCCGGTCCCGGCCAAAAATGGAATTGTCCCGGCTAATATCCGAGGGCCTCGCTCCGGGGCTTGACATACAGAATTGCCTACATCTTACCCCAGGAAGCAATACCAGACCTACGGAATTAAGGACAGTCCCTGTCCAGCGGATTGAACGAAGTTACTGCTGATGACTCCTGGCCATACCGCCACCTGACACGCGGGCAATGGCGGCAACCATCATACTTGCGAGCAACTGCATGGTGGCAACATCCTGCTGGTCAAAAGCGTGCGGAACCGCCGAAAGAACCTCGAAAATACCCATGGTTCTGTGGAATTGCCGTAAAGGCGCGGCAAGAATTGACCGGACCCCAAGTCTTCGGCAGCTGACAAGATCGACTTCGGGATTGTCGTCGGCATCGTGGCAAAGTACGACTTCGCCGCTCCGCAGGCATTCGGCGGAGATGCCGGAATCGGTTTGCAGGCGAACACCGAGATCGGGCGCGGTCCGTCCGGCGCGAGCGCGGCAAATCACTTCGTTGCCCCTGCGCAACGCGATTGCAGCACCGGTGGCTCCGGTCAGTGCCTGGGCGCGTTCGGTTATGACCCCGATCGCCGGCTCCAGGCCTATCTGTGAGGAATCCTGCACCGTGAAAATTTGCGACGAAGATGACCGCGTGTGATGCCGGGGCGGCAGATAGGGAGCGTGGTCCAATTCCGCTTCGATTTCATCGGATGGCACGGTGCGGAGCAGATCGCGGACCAAACGGTTTAACTCGTCGTCCTCGATGACTCGAGCCTTCGGGTGAGCGCGCAGTGATCCACCGAAAAGACGGGAAAGACCGAGTACCGCCTTACTGCCGCAGGCAAGGCAGCATGGAGTGGTATTGGCGCTGATCAATTCGCATTGCACGCAGAAGATGGCAGTTTGCAATGAAAGAAAATGAATCTGCGAACCCGACAATCGAGCGGACATCGGACAAGTAGCCTCCAAACATGAAGGCCTAGCCTAATCAGGTCAGTGCGAGTGAAATAGTAGCGGTTGTGGTTCGATTGTGGAAAGCGGCGGCGCTTAATAATCGCGAATGTAGGGACGTTGCTTGCGACGCCTCCTGCTTGCTGGGCGGGAAATGCCTGCAGGCGCAAGCGGCCTGCAAAAGACGTTTCAAGCAACGTCTCTACATTTAGTTGTGACGGCGTTACCCTGCTTGAGCCGGCAGCAATGCGGCATCGTCAGCCGCCGGCATGAACTCCAGATTTTGCGGAGCTGTGCGGTGGAGCGCTTCCGCCAGAGTTGTGGCAAACCCTGATGTCAGCAAGTTGATATCTAGCTGCAAATCACGATCGTTGTAGCGCCTGAAGACCACCAGGTTTCCGCAGAGCTGCCTCGCGGAAGTAACTAGTGGGAGCGTCATGCACCAGGCATCGCCAAATCCGGCGTTGGCAAAACTTCCGGGTTTTCTCCAATTCAGTTCCACGACGCCATCGGCGGCTACGATCTGCAACCGCCCGGCGAGTTCCGCGCGGAGTTCGAAGGCGTCAAAGTCATTCGAATCGAATGCGGCAGTGAGGATACGCCCAACCTGCCGGAGATCTTCGGCTGCTTTCAACTCTTCTGTCGCGCGGCGGATAGCGAGATTGTTCACGAATATCTGCCGCTGTTCGATGGTGCGCTGGGCGACACGTCGCAACTCTCCAAATTCCAGGTAACCGAGATGCTGCACTCCGATCCAAACTCCGGTGCCGAGCACCGCAAGAACTAAACCCAGCGTGCTGCCGGTCGGCCACAACAGGAACAAGCTCAGGAGCGCAAACATTGCCGAAACTCCGTAGAGCAGAATCACGACCTGCCTATGCGACATCCCGCGCTGCAGCAGCTTGTGGTGAATGTGCTCACGATCGGCGGTAAATACCGGCCGACCACTGATGAATCGGCGGAGCACCGATAGAGAAGTCTCCAGGATCGGAAGCCCAAAGGAGACCACTGGAATCGCCACGGCGATAATCGTTGGCGCTTTCTGTGCTCCGGAGAGGGCCAGCGCGCTCAGCATGAAGCCGATAAAGAGGCTTCCGCAATCGCCCAGGAAAATCGTCGCCGGATTGAAGTTATAACGCAGAAATCCGAGAATCGCGCCGGCGAGGGCCAGCGTGATCAGCGAAATCAGAGACATGTTTCCCAGCAGCGCGACCACAAACACAACCAAAGTCGAAAACAGCGCCGAACCGGCGGCGAGCCCGTCAAGGCCATCAATCAGGTTGAAGGCGTTGGTGATCGCCATCACCCATAGGATCGTCAGCGGCAAGCCGGTGAACCAGGAAAACTGGTGCGCGCCAAACAGGACGGGTAAGTCGAGGATGCGCAATCCGCCGGCGAACAACATGCTTCCGGCGATCGCCTGCACCAGGAACTTCCAATAAGGCCCTACGCCGCGGATATCGTCGTAAACGCCGAGCAGGAAAATCAGAATGGCCGGCGGGAGAATCGTCAAAAGCGGCTTGAGAGAGGGAGGGAGGCCTGGGCTTAGGAACCTGGTGACTACAAGCGCTGCTGCGGTAGCAAGCAGGAAGGAAAATACGATGGCGACGCCGCCCAATCTTGGCAGAGCATACTGATGTAAATGTCGCGGCTGAGCCGGCGCCACCACCAGACCTTTCCTGATGGCGACATCTCTAACTAGTTTGGTGAGGACAAACGAGAAGAGCAGCGCTCCGAGAAAGGTTCCCAGGAAGACGATGCTCAATCAGTTCTCCCCCAAGATGCGCGCGGTTTGATTTTGCACTAAGGCTCCCAAGCGAAGGGCGTCAGGCAAACTATAAGTCTGGCAGTAGCCGGGAGCTATTCTCTTGTTAGATACCGGCGATGTTTTCGAGTTGTGTACCCACGGCCAAAACGCGAGCGGCATCCACAGGGCGATGTGCTAGACTCCGGCCAAAATGCGAAGAATCTGGAATCATTCGGTTTTTTTCTTGTGTGTTGCTTTGATCGCAACACGGCTATGCGCGCAGACCGCCGTGCGGTTGGGGTCCGCTGATTCGACATTTCCACCAGCCGCGGCAGCAACACCAGAACGCTCATCGGAACCGGGCGGGGATTCCGCGCTTCGCCTGGGCAACGGTGATCTCCTCGAAGTCAGCGTTTACAATGTGCCGGAACTGAGTACGAAGACGAGGGTCGGCAGCGCCGGAGACATTTACCTTCCCCTGATTGATTACATTCATGTAGCTGGCCTGACGATCAACGAAGCCGAAGCCGCGATCGAGAAACGGCTTGACCAGGGTGGATTCGTCAAGAACCCACACGTGCATCTGTTCGTGGATGAATACACGTCGGCCGGCGTCAGCGTGCTGGGCGAGGTCACAAGACCCGGCGTATATCCGGTGTTGGGAGATCAGCGTTTGTTCGACGTAATCTCTGCTGCGGGCGGATTTACCGACAAGGCGGGGAAAGATATTACGGTAACCCACCGGGGACAAGCGCCGGTCGCGCTGCCGATCTCCCGCAATATCGCCGAGCATTCGGACAGCAACATTGCCATTGCTCCCGGCGATACCATCAACGTCTCGCAAGCCGACATTATTTATGTGGTCGGGGACGTACTCCGCCCGAGCGGTTTCCTGATGCAGAGCGGACACCTAAGCGTTCTGCAGGCCATCGCGCTCGCCGGCGGCGCCAACTCGACCGCGAAACTCAGCGGAGCACGAATCGTTCACAAGGGGCCATCAGGTTTGAGCGAGACGCCCGTGCCGCTCAAGAAACTGCTTCAAGCCAAAGCTGACGATATTGAGTTGCAGCCGGATGACATCCTGTTCGTGCCGACGAGTGCGAGAAAGTTGCTTGCGGGCCGCACAGCTGAAGCAGCGCTTCAGATGGCAACCGGAGTCGCCCTGATAACGGTTCGGTAGGTCTAGGCGGCCGCTCGTTCGGCGTTGCGAACGCCTTCTACAATCCCGTACAGAACATCGAGATAGTCGGCCGCGGTCCGCTCACGTGAAAGATTTTGCACGATATAGTCGCGGCCGTTCATACCCAAGGAGTCCCGCAGGTAGAAATTCGCGCGTAAGGCTTCGATCACGCCGCACAGGGACGAGGCGTTTTCCGGTTCAATACACAGCCCGGCCCGACAGCCCTCAATAATTTTCTTCGCCTGTCCAGTTACTCCGAGGACCACGGGCTTGCCGCAGGACATAAACTCAAGCATCTTGGTGGGAATCACGGTGTCGAAGACTTCCGACTTCTTGAGCAGGACCAGACACACGTCTGAGGCGGCGATGTAACTCGGAATCTTCTCGCGCGGCTGCTGAGGCACAAAACGGATGTTGGTGAGCTGCTTCGCCGCGGCGATCTGCTCGATTCGTTCCCGGTCAGCGCCCTCGCCGACGAGGAGGAAAATGACTTCCGGGGACGCAGCCTGCATTCGTTCGGCAGCTTCAAGCACGGTTCCAAGGCCATGCGCCATTCCCATGGTTCCGATGTACGAGACAACGAATTTGTTTTGGAGCGACATCTCGCGTCGAATTGGTCCGCCATCCGGGCCGGGGCAAAACAGTTTGGTTTCGACGCCATTCTGCACGACCGAAATCTTCTCCGGCGGTACGCCCCAGCGCCGAATCAGGTGATCGCGAAAGGCGGGCGTGACCACAACGATGTGGTCCGATTGGCGATAGAGAAATCCGGCTACCTTGTGGAGAACTCGATACAGAGCGGAACCCGCGCTTCCCACGCCGACAGCTGCCAGCGACTCCGGCCAGAGATCGCGCACTTCAAGAACGAACGGCACGCGCTTGACCTTTGCCGCCCACCAGCCGGAAAGCCCCACCAGCAACTGCGGCGAGGTAGCAATGACCACGTCGGGCCGCGCCAAGAACGATCCAGTCATTCCGGCAGAGACGCAAAACGAGCTGTAGTTCAGCATGCGTTCGTGGGCTTTACGATTTGGGAATGGGAGCAGCCACGAGCGCACGACGTTGACGTCGTCCACGCGCTCGCGAAACACGAGTTTGCGCAAATGCTTGCGGTACTCCTGGCGCAAGACGCCATCGGGATGGTTCGGAAATCCCGTCAGCACCGTAACTTCATGGCCTGCCGCGGCCCAATGCCGGGAAAGTTCCGACACACGCGCGGCCGGTGCTCCCATCTCGGGCGGAAAATATTGCGAGATGTAGAGAATCTTCAGCGCGGCCTCAGTAATAACAAAGTTTGAATGCGCCCTTGTAGCAAAGTGCGCGGGTGCGCTTCATGGCGCTGCGCAAATAGCTTTCCCACCTGTCGGCATACTGAGCGAACGCGGTTTCCGCAGTGATTCGGTGCATCACCCGGAGTTGTGTAATGTGCAGCCGGTGATAAAAGGGGCTGGCGATCATGGGAAGGCGCGTGCCGGACTGTTCGTACAGCGACCAGAAGCCGAGATCGTAAGAGTTCAGGTTGTTGCGAAGCGTCTCAACCGCCGCCGCAAACAGGTTTACTGCCTCCCGCGATCCGGTCGCAAGGAAGTAGTCATACACACCCCACGCGGCCCAGATGAATCCGTTCAGAATGTGAGTCGGCCTGGAGAGTATGTACTCCTCGAACCACAGGTTCCCTTGAGGATCGGTGAAGGCCACGCCGCCTGAGTTGACGGTGGCCCGAAAGCTTTCAAATGCCTGAACTGCGGCGTGCAGAAATTTTTCCTGCCCAGTTTCTGCGGAAGCGCGGACCAGCAGCGAGATGCCTTGTCCTTGTGCCAGCCCTGAGTACCATGGTGCTCTCAAAGTCTCTCGGTATTCCCAGTCGAAATTATGGCTCCAGACCGGAATACCATACCGGTTCGGCTGAAGATGGGAGCATAACCACTCCGCCGCGCGAACAAACCGGCTGCGATATTGCTCCTGCTCGCTCCTGCGAAACAGGTTGTAATTTCCGAGTCCCCATTGAGCGATGGCAATCGGATTGTGCTGAACGCCGATCGCACCGTGATAGTTCAGCATCGGAATGCCGGAGGCGTCGTACGGACCCGCATAATTCGCCTTCTCCCCGAAGGTCATGTAGTACTCGCCAAGAGAATGAGTTGACGCATTCCGGTTGAGTTCTGCGGAGTCGTGCCAGAAACTGAGCTGGCTCGTACCCGGCAGCAGATACGCGCGAGCGACGCGCCGGTAGTATTGCAATCGTTTGGAGATATGCATCGGGGCCGGGAACTGGCCCGACTATAGCATCGGAATTCGCGCGCTCAGTTGATGATCGAGAGCGGTGGAACCTCAGTCATTAACTCAGGATGTGGCTGGGCGCGTTCGCCAGATTGTGGTGACACAATCGGCATCTTGAACGGCTACGGTGGTGGCAGCGAGGAAGTGGGTTGTGTTTTCGCCGTCCGGCAGGAATGCGTTGCCGTACTGAAACAGCCCCATGGGCCAGCGGTCTTTGCGCCAGGTAGAAATCTGTTGCCAATCCGCTCCGTTGTTGCTGCCGAGTAGATTCACATGGTTGGCGAGGTTCACTTTGCTCGGCTCGATCATTGTCGAGAAGAAAAGCCCGCTCCGGTTGTGGCAGCCATAGATCGAGGAACTCGGAATCGGTGCCACACTGTGAATTTTGCCTCGACGATCCAGAAAGTATATGAAGTCCCTCTCCAGTGGCGTATCCGACGCGTAGTAGATGCCTTCGGCGGCGACTACAGCTGCCACGGCTCGAGCCTGCTGAGTTCCAGCGACTACTTCGTCAAGCGATGCAAGATCGTGCGAGGCGCGGATGATTTTGCACTCGCAGCCGTGGTCGCCGGTGAAAATCCAGAAATAGTCGCCCCAACGGTCATAAACAATATTGTGCACGTGACGGACCGATCCGGGTGGAAAGGTGTGCGCTACTTCCCATGTCAATCCCTGATCGCGAGATTGATAAACGTACACCTCAGAACGCTCCGGGTTGTCGAAGTATTCGCCCCAGAACAATCGGCCGTCGGGCGTTGCTGTTATGTGCAGGGGACGCGTGCCGCGCGTGATCCGGTGAGTAATGCGGAACTCTTGCTCTCCACGCCCTAGAGTCACGATCGCTCCCGGCACCGCTCCGACCAGATTTCCAGAGGGGAGCACTGCCAACGCATGAAAGCCATCGCGGAAGAGGCGTGAGCTCAAGCGAAAGCGGCTCGTCAGGTTGCGTCGAATTCCAGGGGAGTAAGTTGCAACTTTCCGCGGCTGGAACGGCGGCGAAACCATTCTGGCGGCGTACAAGTCGTATCCGCGGGAGAGATAAAGCAGGTCCTCGTGCCAGGTCAGCGCGCGAAAGTTTGGCAACGTGGCCGCGAGCTCAGCGTTCAGCCGGACCGTGGGCGAAACAGCCGGCGCGGTGGCCATCAGTTCTCCGACTTCTGCGCGAAGTACGGCCCGATGGCGATCGCGTCCATGCGGGTGCGCTGGAAACAATCGATGGCTTCTTCGGGCTTACACACGATGGGTTCGTTCTCGTTGAAGCTGGTGTTCAGAACCACCGGGATGCCGGTGCGGCGTTCGAATGCGCGAATCAAGTCGTAGTACAGCGGATTCTCATCGTGGGTGACGCTTTGCAATCGTCCGGTATTGTCCACGTGATTGACCGCGCACAACTGCTCACGCTTTTCGGGACGAATCTTGTAGACATGCAGCATGAACGGCGAAGGATGATCGTGTTCGAAGAATTCCGCCTGGCGCTCTTCGAGAATCGAGGGCGCGAACGGTCGGAACCATTCGCGGCGCTTGATGCGGGCGTTGAGAATGTCTTTCATATCAGGGCGGCCGGGGTGGGCGACGATCGAGCGGTTGCCCAACGCGCGCGGCCCCCACTCCATGCGCCCTTGAAACCAGCCTATGACGCCGCCTTCGGCGATTTTCCCGGCGACGGTGTCGAGAAGCGGGCCGCGGTCGAGCTTGCGATATTTGACGCCGGCGCTGTTGAGCAACGCCTCGATTTCAGAATCTGAAAACTCCGGGCCGAGGTAGGAGTTCTTGAGAGCGTGTTCGCGCGGTTTTTTCAGAACCGAGTGATACGTGTGCAAGGCCGCGCCAATCGCGAGCCCTTCGTCTCCTGCCGCCGGCTGAATCCAGGTGCGGCGGAATGGCGTGCGGGTAAAAAGTTTCCCGTTAGCAACACTGTTTAGCGCGCAGCCGCCTGCCATCGCCAGATTTTCCATCGGCACTTGTTTGTGCAATTCGTTGAGGAGATGGAAAAACACTTCTTCGAAGCAATACTGCATGGCATAGGCAAGGTCCATGTCGCGCTGCGTGATCTCGGTGCCAGGCTCGCGCGGAGGTCCGAACAACTGGGCCATGCGTCCGGAAAAATGTCGCGCCAGCGCGACTGTGCCGTCGGGCTTGATCTGCATGCCTTCGTTGCTGCCGATGGGCTCAAAGTATTCGAGGTCCAGTTCGAAGCCGGAAGAGCTGGTCATGAGCAGCTCGCGGACCTGCTCGACGTAGGTGTCTTTCCCATACGGAGCAAGGCCCATAACTTTGCCTTCGTCTCCATATTTGGAGTAGCCGATGAACTCGCAGATCATGGTGTAGAAGCTGCCGAGCGAATGCGGCAGGAATACACGGTCGAGTACGTTCACGTCGCCGCCTTCGCAGCGTGCCATCATGGTGGAGACGAAGTCGCCGGATCCGTCATAACTGAAGCCTGCTGCCTGTTCCCACGGCGAGCAGTAATATGCGCTGGCGATGTGAGCGATGTGGTGCTCCAGGCGATGCTCTTTAAAGCGCAGCGTGGCTGAATCGCAGTTGAGCGCTTTCGAGATGAGCGACCGTACATCTCGCATCTCCTGCTTACGCTGTCGCAAGCGGATGAAGTTCAGCAGCTTCGACGGATTTGCCAGGGCATAGCGCACTTTTTTCTGGAGGTTGGCGTCGCTATCCTGGCCAATTGCAACGTGATCGATATCCGTGATCTTCGCACCTGCGGCGTCGAGGCATGCCTGAATCGCCAGCGCCGGAAATCCTGCATAGTGCTTTACGCGATTAAGACGCTCCTCTGCAATCGCGAACAGTACCTTGCCGTCTTGAATAATCGCCGCAGAAGCGTCGGCGTGAAACATGTTCAGGCCCAGAATCAACATCGCATTCATCCTTCTATTCCGAAATCATGAGACGAGCGGCGCGTAGGTTTCTTCTTTCGCAAAATTTGATACTTGCTCTGGCTGGCCAGAGCGCAACGAATCCAACACTCGAATTGTCGCCAGAGTTGAGTTGGAAATCTGCTCGAACGGAATCGGCACTGGCCCGCCGCCACGGATGCACTCAGAAAATGCGCGCCATTCGGCGATGTGGCCTTTGTCCTGCCGCAGCCAGGAGCGCATCGTTTCTTTTTTGCCGTGTTGGACCAGGTCGAGCCTTCGGAAGTCGTCGAGGACAGCTACTCGTCCGCTGCCAAATACTTCTACCCGTTCCTTCGAGTACGCACGGTCTCCACTGCAGATGTAGGAGATCGTGCCGAGCGATCCGTCCATAAATTCGAGCGTGGCCACCACGTCTTGTTCGTCGAATGAGACAGGGCGCCCGTGCGCCTCGACCGAAGCCGGGGCAGAGCCTGCGAGAAACGACAGGAAATCCACAAAGTGGCAAACTTCGCCGAGAATTCTTCCGCCGCCTTGCCCGGGATCGTTGACCCAATGGTCGGGTGGGAGTGCGCCCGCGTTAATGCGGTAGTGCATGGTGAACGGACCATCGGCCTGGGCAAGAAAGGCCCTCATCCGCATTGCCATTGGTGCGAAGCGGCGATTGAAGCCGACCATCAACTGGCGGCCTGCATGCGCGTGGGTTGCGATGATCTCGTCGAGTTCCTGTTCGGTCAGGCAAATCGGCTTTTCGCAGAAAACATGCTTGCCTGACTCGAGTGCGTTTATTGCCTGACGCGCATGAAGATGATGCCGCGTGGCGATCACTACGGTGCTGATGGAAGGGTCTGAATAAATCTCGCCTTCATTGCTGGTGCAGAATTCGAATCCAAGTTTGTTTGCCAGCGATTTTGCGCGTGGCCCGCTGGACGCGCAGACTCCAGCCAACACTGTGCCCTGGTCCTGTTTCATGGCTGGGCCAAGCACGCTGCTCACAAAGTTACCCGCACCCAACACTCCGACTTTCAGTTGCCCGGCCGCCGCCGCTTTCCTGGTGGACACAAGTTCCAGGCGTCGTGGCTCTGGCCGCGGCTCGTACTGGACCAGAATTCCCAGCGAAGGCTCTGCAGAGTCTCCGGAAATCAATTGATAAGCATCCAGCGCGTTTGCAATGGGAAATCTGTGAGTGATCAGCGGCCCGACGTCGACCCTTCGATCGGCGAGGAGTTGAAGAAAGGCCTCCATGTTACGTGTTTCCGTCCAGCGCACGTGGCCGATGGGGTAGTCGCGGCCTTTTTGCTCGAAGGCGGCATCGTAACGCCCGGGGCCGTACGAACGGGAAATTCTGAAATCCAGTTCCTTCTCGTAGTAGAGCTTGCGTTCGAGGTCCAGCCCAACTGTTCCGACCGCAACGATGATGCCGCGGTCACGAGCTACCTCCGACGCAAGATTCACGGGGCCGCTACTTGAAGTTTCAGCGGTGATCAGCACGCAGTCAGCGCCGTGTCCGCCAGAGTGGCGGGTGCACAGATCGCGGAATTCCGATTCAGAAGCGGCGACCGCCAGCGCACCCATTTTGGCAGCCAGTTGAGCGCGATCCGGGCGTAGATCAAGGCCAATAACGCGACAGCCAGCGGCAGTGAGCGCCTGAAGAGTGAGTTGCCCGAGCAGGCCAAGCCCGAGCAGCGCTACCGTCTCGCCGAGCTTTGCTTCAGCCGTTCGAACGCCGTGGATCGCGACAGCCCCAAGGGTTGTGAACGCGGCGCTATCGAAGTCAACATCTGACGAAGGAATGCGCGCAACCAGCATTCGCGGAACACACGCAATCTCCGCGTGCACCGCGAAACCTGCTCCGGCGCAGGCGACGCGATCGCCAATTGTTAGATCGTTGACGCCCTCACCGACTTCTACAACTACGCCGGCACTGCTGTAGCCGAGAGAGGTTGGCTGATCCAGGCGGCTGCGAACCGCCGAAGCAGCGGACAATAGACCGTCGCGCTGGATCTTATTGAAGACGTCACGGACAAGGTCGGGCCGCGACCGAGCCTTCTGTAACAAAGTTTTTGACGCGAACTCCGATGACGCGCGCTCTGTTCCGGCTGAAACCAGCGATGAGGCAATTCGGACGAGCACACATCCGGGAAGAACGTGCGGCGCCGGAACTTCTGCGACTTCGATTTCTCCCGTGCGCGCGCTCTGCAGGATCTGCTTCATGCGATGGCAACCTCAGCGCGGCGATTGTTGCGAGACCGGCTTGCGTCCACGAAACCCTGCATCCACAGCTCGAGCGTCACGAATTGCCACATCTGCATAGACCAATCCTGTGTGCCCGAGCGATGCTGTTGAACTATTTTCTGTACTGTCTCAGGTCGAAACAGTCCTCGACTGCGGATGTTGGAATCCGAGAGCAGGTCGTCGGTCATTTCCGTTAAATCGTTGGCAAGCCAGTAATCCGTGGGCGCTGCGAATCCGGCCTTGGGCTGGCGGAGCACTTCGTCCGGCAGCACGTGTTCCATTGCTTTGCGGAAAATGTGCTTGGTCGTTGGCTTGAGAAACCCTTTCAGCTTCAAATTCGGCGGAACGTTCCAAGCCACAAACTCCGCCAGGTCGCGATCCAAAAATGGCACGCGCACCTCGACGGAGTTCGCCATGCTCATCTTGTCGTTGTAGGTGAGGTTCAGGCTGGTCATGAAAATTCTGGTGTCGAGGTAGAGCATCTGGTTCAGGAAATCGGCGTGGCGAACGCGCTCGAAGGCCTGCTGGTGCGCGCTTTCAGATACCGATGTATCAATTGCGGCTTGCATCTGCGAGTTGTAGAGCGCCTGCCGCTGGTCCTGGTCGAGATAAGTACAATTCCGGATGAAGCGCTCTTCTTTCGGCAGTTTTGCGCTTCGCAACATCTTTTTCGCCAAACGAAGATGTCCCTTGAACGCGCTGTCTCTCATGTTGGGCGCGCGCAGCACGGCACGTTCAGCGGCGTTTCCGATCCAGCCGGGAAGTCTCGAATACGCTTCTGCCCAGTAATGCGCGGAGTATTTCCGGTATCCCGCAAAGAGCTCATCTCCACCAACGCCGGACATGAGCACGGTCACGTCACGGCTGGCTTCCTGGCACACAAGAAACGCGGTGACGATCGCGGGATCGGCGGTAGGCTCGTCCATGTGCCAACACAATTTGGGAAGGAGGCTTGCCACATCCGGTTCGACTACGATTTGCCGGTTTTCGCAGCCGAGCTTCGCCGCCAGACGTGCAGCGACGGCGGGATCGTCCAGGGTGTTTTCACCTTTCCGATATTTTTTGGGGAAAGTGATGGTGTAAGTGCGAAGCGGCGCTTTCACTTTCTTCGCCATCATGGCAACGATGCTCGATGAATCGAGGCCCGCGCTCAGGAAGGCGCCGAGCGGAACGTCACTGACCATCTGCCGCTCGACCGATCTCTGAAATCGCTCGCGGATTTCGTCGGCCAACGCAGCTTCGCTCGAACCAAATTCGCAACCTGCCGGCGGGAATCTCAGGTCCCAGTATTGCGAGATCTTGAGTTCGCCATTTCGGAATATCGCCGAGTGGCCAGCCGGCAGTTTGAAAATCCCTTCAAACATCGTGTTGGGATCGGGCACCCACAAGAACGTCAGGTACTGATCGAGCGCCTGCAGATCGACGGTTGCTTCGATTCCATCCACCTCGAGCAGGGCCTTGATCTCCGACGCGAACGCCAGGCGGCCGCCGCGCCGGCAGTAATAGAACGGCTTGATGCCGAAGTGATCGCGGGCCATGAATAGCGTGGGCGTTCCGCTGCGAAGATCGCAGATGGCGAAGGCGAACATGCCGTTCAGCCGCTTCACGCAATCTGCGCCGTCCTGCTCGTAGAGGTGAACGATCACTTCGGTGTCGGTATGCGAGCGAAAACTGTGGCCCTTCGATTCGAGTTCCTGCCGCAGTTCACGGAAGTTGTAGATTTCGCCGTTGTAGGTGATCCAGACAGTGCCATCTTCGTTCGACATCGGCATGTGACCGTCCGCGGAAAGGTCGAGGATGGAAAGCCGGCGGCTGCCCAGGCCAAAGAACGATCCGTCGGGCGCACGATGCTGCCACAGCCCGCTGTCATTCGGGCCGCGATGGGCCTGGACCGCAGTCATGCGCGCGAGCGTCTCGCGGTCTCCCCAATTAGCCAGGCCGCTAATGCCGCACATGATTGTTTCCTTCGATGAGAGAGAGACGCGGGAGCTTCATCTCAAACAGTTTTGCTTTCACCTGAAAGCATTGGATCGCTTGAAACGCGCAGTAGATTAGGCCAGCTCTGCCGTCGAGAAAACCCAGGCGAAACAGATATCGGTACAGGAATAGCAGAGTCGACGAGCCTGGCATGCGGAAGAATTTCTGCTTGAGCCAGCGACGCCGCTGGGCTTGCGAGCCGAACAAACTCGGAGCGAGTTCCGAGTTGCGCTCCGGTTCACTCCAGACCCGCGCTTCCCAATTCGAATACTCGTCGTGCTTACGGATGTAGCGAGACAGGCTGGCGACATTGCGGTGAAGAAGGTGGTTCTTCAGCCTGGCTGTCGGGCCGTCCACGATGACGTGCTCGTGCACTTCCATGTCGCACATCGAGGTATCCTGGTCGGCGGTGCGGCATTCGAAACGCCCTTTGCCGCGCCGGAACAGAGACAGCTTGTAGAAGGTTGCGCCGCAGTAGCGCAGGCGGCGACCCAGGAAGTGCATGCCCAGGCCAATGTAGTAGCCGGCGATCGCCGGACTCTTAATGGCGTTTTGTATTTCGTCCACGAGTTCCGGCGTAAGCGACTCGTCCGCGTCCAGGAGCAGCACCCATTCGTAATTCAGCGGCAAAGTATTGAGCGCCCACTGGCGCTTCTTCGGCCAGCCGCCCTCATAGCGAAACTGAACGATCTTTGCCCCGAACGAGCGCGCGATTTCGGGTGTCGAATCCGTGCTGACGGAGTCCACAACGTAAACTTCGCCTACGTCTGCCAGAGATTCCAGACAGCGCGCCAGATTTTCTTCTTCGTTGCGAACGGCGACGATAACGCTTACAGGCAGCAATGCTCGTCCCGCCGCGCGCGGGACAATCGCCGTCGTCGCAAAAACCTGAGTTGCCACTGTGGGGAATCTTAGCTGCAAACTCCGGCGTCAACGGTTACAGAGAAAGCACCTCGCCTGTGGGAAACTTGGTTCACGATTACGGCCTCGCTACCTGCCCACCCCATATCGACGCAACAAATAAACCGCATCTTTGTTTGTGGCAACATCTCCTTGGGTTGGCAATCCAAAGACGACCCGGTATGCAGACTGGAGATTGTGATCTCCGTAGCTGTTCGCGAACTCTTCCGGAGCCAGGAACGTCAGTCGAGTGCTGTATGCCAACGCGGCCATTCCTAAACAACCGTAAACAACGCACCAGGCTGGAACCAGAGTTCGAAGTGTATTCACGCCAACGCGATTCTTGAGACCAATGAACAAGTAAATGAAAATGTACGGAATAACCGGTAGCCAAAGGCGACTGTCATACCAGGGATAAATAAGCACAACACAGCTGAAACAAAGCAGGTATAGAAAGAAGACTGCAAACTGGGTTCGTTCTCTCCACAGGGAGCAACTGAACACCACGAGTCCCACGAGCCCAAGCGCCTGTATAAGAATGGTTAATACACCGGGTAACTTCGTTGCGGAAAGATTCAGCATGATCTCGCCCCATTCTCGCGAATGGTCATTCAGCTTTGCCCGAACGCTTCCAGCAATCCCCCGGTGCATGAGAATGGGCTCATTAAACTGGAAATACCGAGAGTGCTGGAAATCTGGAACGACCAAAATCGCGCCCAGCAAAAGAACGGACGCAGCACCGAAGGACAGCGCTCTGTTTTTACCGACCCACGCGGAAACCCTCTTAACAGTTTCCCTTCCGCCTAACGAGACCCAAATAAAAGGTGGGACGAGTGCGATCCCAATTGTACGAACAGCGATGCACACCGCCACCAGGGCGCCGGCCAGGCTGAGTAATGGCCATTTTCTTGCCGGGTGATCTTCAGACCGTAGGATCAGAAGTAGACAAGCTGCGGAAAGGCCGAAAAAACAGATGTCGCGCAAGGGTTGGGCTGCTTGTCTCACCACTACAAATGAGAGCATCGTCAGAAGGCACACGATGTAGGAGCCTTCTGACGTGAGTGCAAATGTATTGCGGGAAATGAAATAAATCGCGACACATCCAACCGCCAAGCAAAGGCAATTCAACGCAACGATGGCCCATGGCTTGCCGATGCCAGCCTTGATTAGCCCCACAATCAGAAAAGGATATCCGGCCGGTCGCATCGACGTGTGACCGTGAACACTGAATCCCAACCCATCCGCGGCCGAACTCGCCTGAAGCAGGTAGTCGATTCCATCCCCTACCAGCCGGAGCGGACTGAATATTTGCAGTAGATAAATGAGGAAGACTGTGACTATTGCGGCTTTGAGGATGCGGGCTCGACACATCGTGGTCACATCATAGACGCAAGGATTTCTGCTTTTCCATTGCCTTTGGAGTGTCCACACGAGTGCACCAATGATGCAGTAAAGGGAGTAGGCCGCCGCAATTTTTGCGGTTCTCGAAGGCAGGGGCGAACATACCGCATTTCGATCTGAGGCGAGCGTCTCAGATATTGCGCGAATAAATATGGCGCCAGTCAGCAGGAATGCCCAAGCAAAATAACGAGACTCTCCGGAGGGAAACATCAGGTAATGCAGTAACGATGCGGCGCCAATAGGAATGAGAGAGCCGCGTTCGTCTCTGCTGAGCATCCATGCCGCGAATCCAAGGAGCAGCCAGGGGGCAAGTTGGGGAACGAGGGACACTGAGTTTTCCAGCACTGCACGGGCGTACTGCCCGATGTTGATATGCGGAGTGATTTCTGCCGGATACCTTCCGCCAACGAAGCTGTACTGAAACAGTACTTTCCAGCCGTAGTTTCCTGACAGATAGTTAATCCAAAGCACGGCGGCCACAGACAGTAAGCCAAGCACAATCGAATGCAAGGCCGGTATCCGCTTCTTCCATACGAGCCACACTAGCATTAGGACTACGAACAGGACGTTATCCGTGCGGATCCAGATCGAGAGCATCAACAGTAAAATTCCGGACACTAGTTTTTCCCGATCAATTGCAACATAGCTCGCAAGAACCGCCAAAGATGAAAGCGCATCGGGGGTTCCCATCCTGCCGATTGTCATCACGCCCGGGCTTGCCATCAACAGAGCGGAGTAAAGATATTGACGCGTAGCCAGTCCGATGATCACTGCACACATCATTAAAGAAGTTGATGAAACCAAGTTTATGGCAGCCTGAGGCCCCATGCCTGCCCGGCTCAGCAAGCTTGTTACTTGAATGTAGAGAGGACGAATCGCGTAAAGAGGTTCAAGTTGGGCCAGGTGTTCGGGGCTATCCATGACGCTGCTCGCTTCAGCCCGTGGGCTCTCGTGCTTCACGATGCGATAAATGTCTCCGATAGGCTGATTCGATGAACGGATCAGCGCTTCATAGACATAGCGATCGAAGTCGTCATGCAAGGGGCGCAGATAGCAGAAGGCTGCAAGGCTGAGACAGAAGGCTGCGTACACTATCAGCTTTGAAATCTTCTTCATTTGTGGTTTCGGATTCTAGCATCGCACGCAATCAACAGTTCCGAAATTCCTGCCGCGCAGGTTGGGAGTATCTCGACTGCCAACAAGCTATCCGAATCACACATCCGACCAGTTACGGACAGACTTATACTGCACGTTAGAGTGGCCGATCTCGAACACTGCAAGCCGATGACGTCGTGGTCCAGATGGGGTATTACTCCGGGCTTTTACGAAGCCTCCATTCTTTCTCTCTTCACCGGGATCCTGTTTGTGTCAACGATTGCGGTGTTCCAGAAGTATTCGGACGCAGTGACTGGCTTCGGAGACAATGCTGCGTACTCGTCGGTTGCGTCAGCGATTCGCGCTTGGGATTTCCGTGGCATTGAGGTAAAGCAATTTTGGGGATTCTCTTACGCTATCGCTTTGGTTTCACGCATCACAAGCATTTCGGTGCAGAACTCGCTCATCTCAGTCTGCGTCGTCTCTTCGCTCCTCAGCATTGCCCTCGCAAACAAGCTGTGGGGCGGATGGGTGGCCGCACTATTTGCTGTCCTGAATTTCGAGTGGATGCAGCGGTCGTTTCTTGGAGGCTCTGAGCCACTTTTTGTGGTGCTACTTTTCGCATTCTTTTTGGCTGCACGCAAGCAAAGTTGGCTGATCGCAGGGTTACTAGGTTCCTTAGCAACCATAACGCGTCCCGTCGGTCTGCTTGCCATAGCCGTGCTGGGTTTCGTCTTACTCAAACAGCGGAAATACAGTGAGTTTTCGTTGTGCGCGACTGTAGCGTTGATAGTGGGAGCGCTTTACATACTGCCATTCTGGATTTTTTTTCATGACCCGCTGTATGAATTCCATCAATACAAGGCCTCTGATTGGAGTTCCGAAAGCCGGATTGGACTGCCGTTTGGTGCGATCATCCCGAGTTTATTCCACAGTGATTCGCCTTGGACGAACGTTGCATTGAATTGTGGCTGGTTGGGGCTGGTCTTGATTGGTTTCATTGTTCTGGTTTCCCGACGATCTCAGCCCTACGCCTCCCAACAACCAGTTGAGTTTTGGTTCTGTGTTGCGTATGTTGCATTTCTGTTTACATACAACTCCCCGAAGTGGGCGCTGGCGGAGTTTCCGCGCTTTGCGATTCCGGTGCTACCAATGATGTTTATAGCTCTGGATCGTTGGTTTCCACACGACCGCCGGATTTTCTGGGCACTGGGCATTGTGAGCCCGGTGCTTGCCGCTGCTTCTGCGCTCGGAATCCGCAACGTGGAGCATCTGTTGGTGAAGTAGCCGGTCGTCAGCTGGAATTAGGCTGCAGTCGCACTCGATCGCGGTCTTCCCTGCATTGAGCGTGCCAACTCGAGCAACTCATTTACGTGCGCTCTCCAGCTGAAATCCAGTGAACGGCGTTTCCCGTTCGCAGATAACGTCCTCCTCAGCTCGATGTCGGTTGCGAGGCGCAGGACGCACGCCGCAAGCTGTTCCGACGAGAAGCGCGGAAAGAGGCATGCTGAGCCTGCTGTGACTTCACGGTGGACAGCGAGGTCAGAGGCGACGATGGGGAGGCCGCAGGCCATCGCCTCGACCAGGGGATGAGCAAAGGTCTCGGTATACGCGGGGGTCACGTAGATGTCGCAGGCGCGGTAGAGATGATGAAGTGATCTATAAGGGGCCGCCCCAAGTTGCACAACCTCATCGGACACAGCCAGCCGCTCAATCAGCTTCGCAGCCCTTCCGGTCTTGTACGTTCCCGGATTCGTTCCGCCTTCTAGCTTGCAGGTCAAAAACAGCCGCACCTTTCGCCCCAGCTTTTCTCGGATCAGGGGCAAGGCCCGAAACAGTGTTTCGAAGTTTCGGTAGTAGTTGTAATGGCTGACGAACAGCAGCTTCAGCGAGTCATCGGCGTCAGCAAGATTTCGCTGCGCCTCGCCGGCCAGCGGCAGCTGGTCACCAAAAAAAAGCTGGTGATCGAATCCGTGATGGATTCCGAGAGCGCTACGGCCAGTCCAGCGAAGGAGTTCGTCGGCGAATGCCTGGCTCGGGGCGACGGTGCAGTCGGCCCACTCGAGCGACTTCTTCGCGAAGAAGCCTTTGACCGAAGTATCCAGCAGCTTTCCGATTTCGGCACGGCCCCACAGGTCACGAGAAAAATCGGAGGATGTATAAAGCGAGTTGCCGCTCAATAGAATCTGCGGCACCGGTGAATTCCGCAAGGCGAAATTCCCGGCAGAAATCAGCACGTCGGCTCCCGACTGGCGAACTAGTTCCGGCAACTTGCGCTGCTCGAACCAAAATCTTGCCGCAGTCGAGGCTGGCGGCTTGAGATCGAGCACGGCTACGTTACGAAAACGGTTGAACTCGGGCCGAAGTTGTGGCTGCACCGCTAAGGTCACGCGAACAGATGTATTTACCTCGAACTGCGGCAGAACATTGAAAAGGTAGGTGAGGCCCGCGCCCGCGCTTGCGCCCAGCCCATTGAGGAAAAGATGAATCATCGACCCGGATCCGCAGTCGCGAGGCCATTCCAGTACATAGGAACCTGGGCCTCAGGAGCGTGTACTCCAGCTTCGTCGTAGTGGACCAAGTCCTCGAGAATGAACGCCAGCGCCCAGACCAAAATGCAGAGATAGTAGCCGACAGCAAACAGACCGTCTTCAAACACCGCCTCGACCAGCCCCGCCAGAACGATGGCGGTCGCAGGAATACCCGGAAGAAAAACATTTCCTGTCTGGCGCATCTTCGACAAGACCTTCTTGACGTTGAACAAACTCAATCCCACCAGCAAATAGAACGGGATGACTCCAAGCAGGCCGACCCATTCGGTGATTGCCAGGTAGCTGTTCCCGTGCTCGCGGACAACGCGCGTATCGATGTGCGTGCCGGTGTATTTGATGTCAAGGTTGGTCAAGTCTTCGCCAGTTTGACTGGTCCCGAACCCGCTGCCAAACCATGGGTGTTCTTTGATCACTTTCCAGGTCTCCTGCCAGGGACCTCTGCGTGAACCAAATGCGCCTTGTTGGGGACTACCCTTGAAGATGAATAGGTCGAAGGCGGAGACGGAGTTATCCGAAACGGGGGCCTCACTCTGCCGCGGGACGAGGGTCGCGGCCGCAAGCGCGAGGATGATTACTGCTCCAATGCCCTTGGCGATCATCCGGTATTGTCGCAAAGCGATGCAAACCGCGAAGCACGACACCGCCGACGCACAGATGGCAGCTCTGGCGAAGCTGCTCAGCAGTGCCAGCATCGCCAAAAGAAGGGCGAAACCAAGCCTGCGCCGGAAATTGACCGTGGGGGCAGTCAAGACTCCCCAAAGCAGGACGGGAACGACTACCACGCCCATGACGGCTCCGAGCGAGTTTGATGTGCCATAAAATTCCCAGTGAAAAACAAAGTAAGCAACCACCGTGAAGTACGCAACGAACTCGCAGATGATGCGCAGGCCACGAAAGAATTTCTCTGGCTCAAAAACGGGGACGGCGATTCTGGCTCCCGACGAGGCATACAGAAATAACAGAAACAAACTGATCGCCTTGAGAAGAGACTCCTCTGGGTATGAAGACACTAAAGCCGAGACGATCGCCGACAGCACGCAGAAAGACGCCACAAGGTGAAAAATGCCGAAGCGGTGCTGTCGGTCTTTCATGTAAATCGCCAGGCCGGTAAGAGCACCGATGCCGAGAACGAACCACCGCCCCTTCAACCATACGGACTTGTCTGGAAATTCTGTACCCGCCCACACAAAGGCAATCATGAGCACCAGAAAGAACGCCTGCCGAAAGCGGCAGACGGCCGCGAGAATCAATTGGGCGGCGATAAGGGCGCCGATTGCGCTGGGTGTTGATAAATAATCCGGGCGCTTAAGCAGCACCAGGGCAAGCATGAAGAAGCTTGCCATCAGCACTGCCATGGTTTTCAGCGCATTTTCAGACATCGGAAGAAAGCCTTATAAGCAGTCGCGCTTGGATCATAGCAACGCAAAATGTGGATTTGATTAGCGAATCAGGTTCGCGAGTGGCTGAGCGTCACATAGCTGCGGAGATGGGTTCGCGGTGAACGTTCCCGCAGGATCTGCCCGTGACCATGGCGATCGCGGCTTTCGCGATGCCGTTCGCGCAACATTCTGGAGAATAGTTTTGGATAACTCGGCAGCTCTCAGCGGACATCGCCACCCGTAACTCGGCGTTCGCATAGATTTGCCGCAAGGCTGCACTCAGCTGAGAAATGTTGCCGGGAGTTACAAGTATGCCGTTCGCGCCCACCAGGTCGGCAGCGCATCCGGCGACGCGAGAACATACGATTGGCAACCCACATGCCATCGCTTCGTTCGCCACCAATCCCCAGGTGTCACTGTAAGTTGGCAGGACGAAGCATTCGGCAAGAGCATAGTAGGCCGCCAGTTCGTCTCGATCTACGAATCCGGCAAAGTGAATGCTGCCTGGGAAAACGGAGCGCGCGTCGGCCTCGAGTTCAGCGCGAATTGGCCCGTCACCCACGAACACCAGCCCGAGTTGCTCGCGGATTTCAGGATTGAGCGCCGCATAAGCCTGCAGTAGGTCGGTCAGTCCCTTAGCGCGAACCAGTCTTCCTACGTAAAGGCAGAAGCGATCCGGAAGGCCGAGTTCACCGCGCAATCGAGCCGATTTCGCCAATGCTGCCTGACTGCGAGCTGTGAACAGATCGTTATCCACAGCGTTGGGAGCAATAAATATGTTCTCGGATCCAGTCATCTGCGAAACATAGTCGAACGCAGACTTGCCGGGAACCACAAACCCACTGCAGTCGTCCAGAAAAGCCTGCTTGAGGTTCTCAACCACAGCATGGCGGTTGCGTTCGTCATGAGCGGTGCTCTCTGTCCAGAGCAGAAACGGTACTTGGTTCTTCTTTGCCCAGCGCAGCGCCTGCCAGGAGGCGAGGTAGTTGTACCCGCCACACAGAATCACGTCCGGGGAGGAGCGTTCCAGGGTGGTAGCAACATTCGTATTAATCACGATGTTGTGCTTGCCAAATCGTCGCCGCCAAGAGGGAAGAACTTCGTAGGAGAAGCGCGCTTCATCTCTGTAGATTCTCCATTGCCGCATGGAAGGATCGGTCTCGGCAAGGAAAATTACTCGGAGATCTATCTCTGGGTGTCCTGCCAGCGCATTGAACACCGGAATGCGATAGGGGGAAATGATTTCAGTTAGAAGGCACAATTTCATAGTGTGCACTCGCGGTAAACGTTGGCCAAATGCGCTGCTTGATGCGCCATCGAGTGACGCGTGAGGACGGTCTCGCGCGCCGCCGCTCCCACGCACCGACGGAGTTTTTCATCCCGGAGTAGTTGCATTAAACAGTCGCTTAATTCCGATTCACGGTTGGGAATGACCAGGAAACCATTTCGTTCGGATTCGATAATTTCATCGATTCCCTGTCCGTGGCAGCCTATCGCCGGCTTCCCCGAAGCCATGGCCTCCAGATACACACAACCCAGGCCTTCGTAGCTGCTGGGCAGTGCGAAGACTGCGCAATGGCGCATGGCATCGGCGACGTCAGCCCTGCTTTGGCGTCCAAGGAACCGAACTCGGTCTGCAATTCCTAAGTTTGCGGCAAGCAACTTCAACTCGTCGCGTTTAGAGCCTTCGCCGATGATGTCGAGGGCGCAGTCGGGGGCGAATTTCTGGATTCCTGCGAAAGCGCCGAGAAGTGTTGCGTGCCCTTTGACCGGAATGAGGTTGCCGACGCTCAGAATGGTTAAGGGCCGGCGTTCAGTACCGGGTGAGAAGAGCGACGTATCGACTCCGTTGTGAATCACGATCGTACGGGCATCGGCAATTTGCGCAACCTGATCTCTTACTTTGCCGCTGATGCAGATCACAGCCGACGCAGATTCGTATACGCGCTTCGAAATGCGAGCGCACCATTTTCCCAACACCGGCCCGGCCTGCAAGGTTGAATATGCATCAAGGCCATGAACTGTGACTATGAACGGAATGCCCAGCCGCTCGCTCAGGGTGAGCGCAGCTTCACCACAGGGGAGGGCGGAATGGGCGTGAATCAGGTCGTAAGACTCGCGGCGATGCCTCTCCTGCACTTGCCGGAACAGCGTCGTCGCCGCAAAACGTCCTGAGAGCGGAAGTCCGAAGTTGCCGGGGAATGAAAAATACTTCTGCCATCGAGCGGGCGCGTTTCCCGCAAGCGGGCGCGCGCCGGCGCGATAGAACGGCTGAACCGCGATGACGTCGCTGTTTACAGCTTGGGATTTCAGTTCTTCCAATGGCTCGGCAATGAAACACCCCTGGGCTGGATTCTCTTGAGACGGATAGAAGGGCGCCAGTGTGAGAACTCTCAGCGGTGGCAGGAACTCAAGCCCTTGTGCCAGGGTCGAAAGCGAGGGTGCAAGATTCGCTGCCACTACGACGCCTTTCTCAATTTGCGAGCAGCGACCGTTTCAAAGATCTCCGACCAGCGCGAGGCGATCACGTCCCAGTCAAAGCGCAAACTATGTTGTCTGCCGTTGCGGCCCAGTCTGGCTCTCAACTCGTGGCTCGCAAGCAGAGCGCCGACAAATGAGTAGATTTCCTCGTCGGATGCTGCCTGATATCCGGTCACGCCATGCACAACCGTTTCCGGGGAATAGCTGTTTCGAACAACAACCGGCAGCGCGCATGCCGCTGCTTCCAGAACGACCTTCGGCGAACCTTCCCATGATGACGGAAACAGGAAAATGTCAGCCGCGCGATACTCATCCCTGAGCTGCGGCGCACTCATTGGGCCGAGAAGGGTGACGTTCGAAAGAGGTTCGCGCTCTATGCGGTCCTTCAGGGCTGAAGCGAGATTCCCATCGCCTGCGATCCTGAAGTCAGCTTGGGGAAATCGCGACGCTGCATCGAGCAGAAGTTGCGGCTGCTTGAACGGACGGAGAGAACCGACGAATAACACGCGCGGACGGGCATTGAGTTTAGGCTCAGAACTCGGGCTGAAGAATTTCGTGTCTACTCCCGTCGGGACGATTTCGCTGTCGATACCGTACTCGCGCTGCAGGCTCCTTTGCACCGAGCGCGAGTTGCTGACCAGGTGATCGGATTTGAGGACTGTCCGCTCCCACATACGAATGGCATTGGCTTTGATTGTGGGTTCATTTCTGAGATCGGATTGCGACTCCATCGTCCCGATCACGACTGCCTTATCGTTCCACGTTCTTCTCAACTTCATGTAGGCAAGGCTGGCGGGAGAGGACTTTAGATAAAAGAGGACTTCGTGATCGCCCCACATGAGCTCACGGAAGATTCTTATGGTCTGGTGGCGAGCGGGCAGCCGTATCAGCCTGGTGTTCGGACGCGCGGCGATCCGCTCGTCGGGATCACCGGAAAGAAACATGGTGATATGGAATTTTTCGGGATTGAGGCGGGAGGCAATCTCGCGCGCGTTCCCCATTTGCGCGTTCGGCAGGCCAGCGTCGGCGAAGCTGTCGATAAGAATGCGGACCGGCTTTCTGGCCGCCGACTCTGCGCGGGGAGGCGCAAGACTAATTTGGGCTTGTTGCGGAATGCGCCCATTCTATTCGAAGGTCGCGCAGTTGCGACTCAAACCGGCGGTCGAAATCCCGTGACTTTTGAGATTCCACCAGATGTTTTCGGGCGTGCTGCAGCAGTTCCTTCCGGTTGATCACCGTTTCGGTGGAGTTGAGAGGCTTTCGTTCGCCAGGATCAGAAACTAAGTCAAACAGATGTTCGCTGTTTGAAGCGAAGTCGAGGACCAATTTGTGGCGTCCGCTTCTAACCGCCAAAATTCTAGGCGCGATTCGTTTCTCTGTGAACAATGGGTTGCTACATCCGCGAACACATTCGGTGAAGACGGGTTTCTCCCACTCTTTCCCGCCAGCCGCCTGCAACCATCTACTACGGCCATGAAAACTCGCCGGTGCGGGCAGGCCGAGGACATCCAGCAATGTCGGGGCAAGGTCGATCATTCCGAACGGAGCTGCGACTCTCCGGGACTCGTGATCTCCGCCGGCGCGCAAGAGAAGTGGCACGCGTATGAGTTCCTCCGTCAGCTTGAGAGGAGCATGGAAGCGACCGCCGTGCTCCAGGAACTCCTCTCCGTGATCTGCGGTGACGGCAAGCGCGCACTGGTCCCAAGCATTCAGATCCACCAGCCGCTCCGTGAGGCGGCGAATCTGGGTATCGGCCCAGCAGATACCGGCGTCGTAGAGCCCTATGACCTCGTCTCGCTTGCGGCGCAGACGCTCTGGCCCAACATCGCCGCGCGCCCAAAAGGAATTCAAATATCGTGCCTGCTGCCCAGAGACCCCGCCATGGCCGATCGCTTGGAGCGCCTCCGGTTTCGGATAGTAAGGAGCGTGCGGATCCATCAAATGCAGCCACAGAAAAAATGGACCGTCCGCATGCTCGTTCAGCCATGCAAGCGCGTGGTCTACGACGACATCGGCTGAGGGAAATCTTCTTAAGAGGTCGAGATCGGCGGCTTGCCCGGAGCCGATCTGCTGGCAATACTCGAAATAGAGGTCGTCATAAATTCGCGCCAGGCCGGGAACACGGTGACAAGCGGCAGCCAACGCGCGATTCGCGTGTGCACGGAAACTACTCGGACTGTTCTCCTGGGGAAATTCTGTTGCGCCGGATTCAAGGAAATCGAGAAAACAGTCAAACCCCTGCTCGTAGCCGAATCTCGCGGAGATGTAAGGGTTGGCCGCTGAGAAGCCGGCGGTTTGGAAACCATAACCCTTCAGCACCGACGGAAGCGTTTCTTCGTCGGGAGCAATACCGAGGACGTCGCGCCCCAGGGCTAACGCATAGCGTGATGCCAATATGCCGGGCAACGAATAATACGTGGGAGCTCCGGCTGCAATTGCGTTTTCGAAGATGAGGCTCTCGCCGGCAAGCGAGTCAAGAAATGGTGTCGTGGGGCGCTGGTACCCGAGGAAACCCACATGGTCGGCCCGCAGGCAATCGATCGTAATCAGAATCAGCGACTGCGGCTGGCGTATCACCGGACCTCCTGCAACTCGGGCGCTTTCTCCTGCGGCCCGCTGGCTGCATCGAGATCCTCGACCCCACTTTTTGCCGCGTTCAAAAGGTCTTCGTGGTTTACGTACAAGAGGTTGGGGAACTTCGATTCAAGAGCCGTGAGCAGCGAATCCAGTTCGGACACGGTTGCACTACGGAAGTCCTTTAACGACGAATGGAAATTAATTGCATGGACAGAGATCACGATGGGAATACCGCGGGCCACGCAGGCTGAAGCGATTTCCAGATGCTTTGCGGTCTCGACCTCCTTCAGCGCGGGCTCGAGGTCAATCGCACGATAGACGTGCAGCAATCCGAAGTCGTCCATGTGCGGCGCTGTGAGGCCGCTTCCGGTACCATTCTCAACCACTCGAATGCCGTTTTCCGCCCAGACGCGGTGAGTGTCGCGATTCGCGCGATATCCGGGAGCGCAAGCGGACACGGCGCGCCTTCCGAAGAACGACTGGAACTCTGAGCAGGCCGTCTGAATCAACTCGCGCTGATGCTGCACGGTCAAGAAACCCGTGCGAGGCTTTTCTGGATTCCAATATTCGTATCCGATCCAGGGCATGCGCCAGTAGATATACGGTGTTTCCGCTTCCCAAAGAGTGCGAAGCAAGTGCGCCCGGTCACCGTTTTCGCGCAGCGCATTTTCCGCGGCTAGCGGACAGAAATGCGTGAGGCCGTGCATGGCGGGATAGAACAAACCTTGCCGGATGCCTTCTCTGTATGCCTCAAATAATCCCGGCCGGGACCAATTGGCGGGGAGGCCATCGCCGAGGCTGCGCAATTCCAGGTGATGGTAGCCGCCAGCCTTCATTACGGTGAAATCAAGATTGGTTACACAAAAATTCATCACCAAGGATGCCGGATGTCCGCGGGAATCACGATGTCTCATCAACGCGGCCGCCAGCGCTGTGACATCCGCCGCGGTCTCGAGCGTGTAGAGGTCGTAGGGATGCTCGCCGAGCCTGATGCCTTTCGCTCGCAATTGCTCAAAACCCTCGCGATCGCGGACGCCGACGCGTCCCCAGTCGTCGCTCTCGAGCAAAACCAGAGGTCGTGAGAAAGTGATGCTTTGCGGCTGGGCTTCTTTACGGAAAATGCTGTGGAGTAACCTGCGCAAGCTTCGGCACCTGCTCGTTCCTGAAGTCTAGCGGTTTACGTTCTGATGCGAGGTAACCGCGAAGGTGCGAAGCGCAAGGGCCGTCACTTTCGCGCGCGCACGCTGTAGTTCACGGTAAATGTGCCGTCGCCGGCACCTAAAGTTTTGTCCCCCAGCGCGCCTAAGACGTTGAGAACCGGCACGAGCGTGAGATCCAACACCAATCGCAGCGCGTTATAACGCGCGGAGGTCCTTGCAAACACTGCCGTTGTTCGCATGAACCCGGCAACGGTGCTGCCCTCGGGAAGAATTTCCAGATCCGGGAATTGACTCATCAAGCTGCGGTAGGCCGCAGGAAAAAATCGCCATCGGTCGTACTCGGAGTCGCGCGGGAAGATGCTGGGCGCGCTGAGCAACAGAGTCCCACCGGGCGCCAGCACCCTGTGGATTTCGTTTATGACCTGCTGAGGGCACGGCGCATATTCGAGCATCTGAGTGCAGATGACAAGTTGGAACGCACTTTCGTGGAACGGCAGCGATGCGGCATCGGCCACCGCGCTCAACAGCGCGGTGGGCCTCAAGTCAACCGACCAGTAGCGGCACGACTTAGGAAGGAGCTCGCGATAGGGTTGGAGGCGGCCTCCCACGTCAAGCACGTTGGCACTTTGAAGCGGCAGCTGATTTAGCCAGCGGCTGAAATGTTTGCGCCGGGCCCGCAACACCAGCCAGTTGGGATCGGTAATTGGGGGGAAGAGCCGCCGCCTGCCAGCTGCCCGGAGCCATTCGACATGGTTGTCATGCATGAATGCTGGCCGCTCAGATGTAGCCCAAGCCCTTCAATCGATCCTCGATGATCTGCTGCTCTCTGGCATCCATGATCAAGGCGTCGTCGCGCACGAGTTGCGAAAGGATGGCTGAAATTGCCTCTTCGAGAGAGCCGAACCTGTGCCCGAATTTCTGCTCGACCGCGGCGCATAACGCCTCCGGAAGATGGACTTCACGTGTTGTCGCCATTTATGCACTCACCTCGCCAGCGACAAAGCCGCCTCGAATTCGCGCCCACAACATCGCGATGATTTCGCGGTCGGAACGCTCCACTCCCGAAACCCACACGACAAAAAGAAAAAATGCGTATGCGGCGATGATTGCGATCAGCGCCATCGCCCAATTGGAGTGACCGGTTTCGAGCTGCCGTCGCAGGAGCATCAAGGTTCCGATCATGAATGCTGTTGGTACAATCAGCTTCACGTAACTTGCATTGTAAGGAAATAATTTCAGTCTTCTGTTGACGGATTTGAGGAGCCACAAATTGGTCGTGACTACCGTGATCGCCATGGCCAGGGCTGCGCCGGTGGTGCCCATGCTCGGGACCAATGCGAAGCCAAGCAGTAGCAGCAGTACGGCATTGAAGGCCTGGACTCTGACCAATTCGAATTGATTTCCGGACATCAACAGAAGAAAGCCGACTGAGCCGACCGCGCAATTCAGCAGCTGCCCAGCCGCGCCGATTGCCAGCACCTGCGCGCCGGAGGCGAAGGCGGGACCAAAGATCGCCATCAATGGACGCGCAAACACGATCATGGTGGCTGCCAATGGAATGGTGAAGATTAGGATCCACCTGGTTAGAGTGGTATAGAGCAACTGCAACATTGCACGATTGCCGAGGGCATGCAGCTCGGAAATGGTGGGAGAAAAAATCTGGTTAACAGATTGAAGCGCAATCGGAACAAAGGCGACCAGTGCCATCGCCACGGAATAAATTCCGACCTGGGTGACATCGAGATAGCGGCCGAGCAAAATCTTGTCCGCCTGCCCGAGGACGAATTCCAGGCCCGCTGTGCCGAACGCCGCGGCTGAAAATGTTACTACCTCGCGCTCGACCGGTCCGAACCGCCCAGTGGTTCTTGCCGCCGGCGGCGTCATTTTCCAGACTGTCCTCGCCAAAAGCGCGAACACCAACACCGCGCTGCCGACTTGGGCGGCGAGATATCCGTATAAATGAAATCCGAGACTGATCAGGAGAACAGCAAACAAGATGTTTGCCGGAGTTCCCAGGAAATGAGTGATGAATGTTCGCCGTGCGACATCCTGATAGCCGCCTATCACTTGCCCCAAAAACGTATTCAGGACGCCGAAGAACATGATCAACACAAACGCCCAGAGATAGGGGCTCAGCGCGGGGAGATGATAGAAATGCACCGCGATCCATGGGCCGGCGACGAAAAGAAAAAGCCCCAACAGCACGTTGCAAAGGGTCAATAGAGCCAAACTGCTACGCAAAAAAGTGCCGAGCAGGGTAAACTCTCCCCGCGCGGAATATGCGGCTACGAACCGAGTTGCCGCTGTGGGCAGCCCTAATGCATTGAACAGACCCAGCAGCCCGACTATCGTCATTCCGAGGGCGTAAATTCCCAGGGCCTCGGCGCCGAGTGTGCGCGCCACGAAAATCTTGAAGAAAAACCCCGCCGACGTGGTCAGAATCGTCCCGGTGAAATACACAGCGGACTGCCGGGAGATGGAGGCCATGCGGCCATGAAAACTACGGCCGAGCGCAACCGATTGCGGCGCCCCGCTTTCGAGGTCTCGCGGAACCGGAATGTTATCGGTTGCTGTGGCCATAAGTCAGGCAGCCGGGTAAAGGTCGAATTGTGACGGCGAACTTGCTTTCAGGTCGGAGCTTGAAACGGTGGCGAAAAAGAATTTCCTGCGACTCGTGAGCGAGAAGCGCGGAACAAATCCACTTTTTTTTATACCCCGCAGCGAGCTCGCATTGCCGGCGGCACTAAAAATCCACGGACGTTTGCCTTGCGCGAGCAGCACATTTGCAACCTCGGCGATACACGCCCCATAGTAGCCATTCCCGCGGCGAGAAAGTGGTGTGTAGCAATCGAAGATCATGACTGAGTCAGGCGCAGGCTCCTTCAAGAGCTGTTGTAATTCGGAAAGGAAAAAACCTTCATAGGGAGAGACCGAGCAAAAATGCACCGGCGTCCCCGACCCGGTGGTGAGCGCGAACCCGGAGACGTTCCCCGAATTAAGGCGTTCTGCAGATCGCAAGAAGTACCGGAGCGTCTGCGCATCGTTCTCGTGCTCCATCGCGGCCCGTGCGAGCAGGCGAGTTGAGAGTGGTTGCAAGTTTAAAGCCGTTGGGGAGCGCCGCGATTTCGTGTACTCAAAAAATGTGACTTCGCGGGCGCCGATCAGCGTCTTGGCAGCGCGACTTGCGTAGTGTGCGATCGCTTTTGCGGTCCCGGCACTCGCAACCGTTTGCTGAACCTGCGTAGCTTTGGCCACCAATGCCCTAACGCCTTGTTCCACGCGCGCCGAGCGCTTCACCAACTCCGCGCAGCGATAGCGAACAACACCTAGAACCTTCCCGGCCGGTGAAGACGCTGTGATATGCAGAGTCTGGCGGCCAGACTTTGAATATCTTTGCTTGTAACCTTCATCACCGAGGCCCAAGTCCACGTTCTGGATTTCCGGATCTTCTGCCGCCTGTCTCAGAATTTCGCACAACAGATACGAGCCGGGCGAAAGCTGCGCCATTTCGATATCGAACGCGGGCTGGTACCAGAACCAGTTTCCTGCGTACCGAAAGCCGTAGTTCCATGCGATTGATCGTCCGCCGCACTGGAGCGTGCTCAGCGCGAGCCATCCGCTTGCGGATAGCTGCCGTGCCAGCTCGATCAGGAACATGCGTCGTTCGGAACGAACGAGGTTGCTTACGCGTCCCGAGGTCAGAAATCTTTGCAGGTGTGCAATCGTGAATTCTCCGAATTCACGGTCAACCTCAACAAAATCGCTGTGGTGGCGCACCACGAAATCACGGTCACCGGCGGAGTTTACGAATCGCCTGAGTTTGTTTCGTGCCGATTTGCGGACATGGATTCGTTTCTCATTGGAGTCAAGCGAAACTTGCGCGCACACGTATGCCGGCCGGCTGAATATGGAGAACCCGCTCTCCCGCGCGTGCGATTGCAGCACGGGGGCAGAGGCTGAGTCTGCTGGAAGGTTGGCAAACGAAATCTGACGGACGCCGTTCCTCCTGAGCTCCTGCAATGCCAGCAGAACAAACTTCTTGCGGTCCTCGGACGCCGAAATGAAATCACAATAGTCCGCGGTTGAACCTGCCAGGAACGAAACTCGTCCACTGGCGGCGTCCTGGGCGAGCGCAACCGCTCCGACGAGGCGATCCTCGCGATGAGCGGTCAGAATCAGCGGTTTTACCGAATCACCATAAGCACGCAGGACCGCCTGTGCCCACTCATAGGTATAGAAAACCTGCGGACGCTCGACTTGGGCCGCGAGCGCGTTCCACTGCTCGCGGCAATCTGGAACCTGGGTATGCGTAACAATTCGCATGACTGGGTCAGGCCGGCACAGCCGAAGTGGCTAACTTCCGAATAGCGGAATGGAATCCGGATACGTGCGCGTCTAATTCGGCAGCGCTGGTGGTGAGGGAGACATGGATTCGGGGGAACATATGTTTGCTATCGGCCGATGAGTCCTCCACGTTCATGAAGGCACAACTAAAACCAGCGCCTCGGGCCAACTCTTCCTCGCGACAACTCACCGCGTCGCAAGTCCCAAACGGATATGCCAACGACCACACTTTCTCGTGCAATGCATCTTCCAAAACGCTGCGGCTTCGAGCAAGTTCCTCGAGTGCATCTTCCCGGCTCATATGCGAGAGCATGGGATGAGACATGGTGTGCGCGCCAATTGTCATTCCAGCCTGGCGTAATTGCTTGAGTTCCTGACGATTCAGCATGGAAAATCGGCGGCTGAGTGCTTCGTTTTCAGAATATTCCGCCGCCCAGTCCTTAGATATGCCAAGTCGGGTTCGCAAGTCCGCTAGTGCAGTGTTGCGTGAGTGCCACGCCAGCGCCGAGAGCCGCTTTATCAGCGCGAACCAGAGGGTATTCAGTTGAAGCATTTGCTTCGAGCACCCCGATTCGCACAGAGATGAGATGTTTTGGGGTGATGTAGTTTTCAGCCACAAAAACATTTGTTCATACCAAAGCATGGAGGAAGCCTCTTCGACGGAAGCGCCGGTGACGAAGAAAAGAAAAGAAACGCCGGCGTCCGCAATGATCGGCAGCATGTCAGTCAACGTGTTGCGCAGGCCGTCATCGCACGTCAGCAACACTGATCGCGGCGGTAATTCGAGTTCCCCTTCGCACCAGCGCAGAAATTGTTCCGGCGAAATAAGGTTGTAGTTCTTTTTAAGCAGGTTGATCTGCCGAGCAAAGCTGTTCGCAGCCACAAGGTGTCCATCCAGCGCAGCGTCACGCAATTCGTACCCCTGCGGCAAAATACCGTGATAGGTAACGACGGCGGGCGCGGACGGCAGCAAGCGCCGCAGATATCCGCACCGGCTAAGGCTGGGATAGACAACGCGCTTCAGTATCGGACTAACCAACCTCATGCTCGCTCCACCTGGCAGTTTTGTGTCCTGGAGATGTTCATGCCGTAGCCAGCGCGTGCCGGAAGAACGTGCCATTCAGCAGGGAGCGCAACGTCTTGGGGTTAAGGGGTTCGTAATCTGGGATTTGGGCGAAACTACAGGATTTAATCGAGTCCGTTACCTGCTCGAATTCTACGGGGGAGCGCAACACTCGTCCGCTTCCGAAGCGCTCGAATTGTTCACCGTATCCACAAGAGCGGTCTGCCAGCCAACCGCATAGGAAGATCGGGATTCCACGACTTGAGCACTCGAGAGCGACGGTCGACTGAACCGTGAGCGCGCAAGCGCATCGTTCCCACAATTCGGCTGAAATCGGGCCGGCAAGCACGCGGATCTTCGCTGCGGCCTTGTGGCCCAGAAATTGTCTGAGAAGTTTTCGGTGACCGGAAATGCTTTCAAACGGATGCAGTTTAAACGCCAGCTCTAACCGGCATCGTTGGGCTAGAGAGGCGAGCTTCGGAAGCAAGTCGCGATAAATTTCCTGCGTCCTCCAACCTGCTGCGTGATATGGCTCGGTGAAAAACACAAGCCAGTCAGGGTTAGACTCCGTTCGATGTGTTTCTTTGTGGCTGTCGAGGCCGCCGGTGACGATCGCATCTTTGCTGACCCGGCACACCCGAACCAGATAATCGCGTTCCATCTTGCTTTTCGCGATATAGAAATCAGCGTGCGACTTCTTGATTGCCATTCGGCTATCGAGCGCGCCGTGGTGGCAGGCGAGCGCCGGTAGTCCGCGAAGCTTCGCAATAATGAGCGGAAGCCGGCTGTATGGATTGCTGTCGTCAGCGCAAAGGCAGGCGCCAATCGCTTGTGAGTCAAACAGCCTGATCCACGCGTCGCGAACGGCGAGCCCCCACCTGAGCCGGCCTTCGAGACTCGCGAAAACACCGCCGGCCTCGGCGAGACCGAGCTCTTGCGCTGAAGACGGGAGTTCCCGGCGCAATCGGGCCAACGCATCACCCAGCGCTCTCCATTCGCTACGATCGACAGCCGAGAAGTATCCGTCCAATGAAGCCTGGTGCACATTTGGCGGGAACGCGTTCAAGCGCCCGATGTTTCTGGCATGAATCAGCAAGAACTGAGTATCGGGTAACGTCGCGGCGAATGCGACTGCAATGCGCGAAACATTCACGTAGGCCGAGGGAAGAAGCACCTTGGGTTTGTTGGACGGTAGTAATCGCCGCGTCGTGCGGCTTCGCACCGCGTGCTCGGGATCGAACTTGTCTTGAATGACCTGCGCTAATTGCGCAGCGTCAAGACGCGCTAACGTCTCTGCGTAATGGCTTGCCCTTCTGCGCAGGCGCCGCGCAGGGGTCTCGAGCGTGCTTAGCTTGGCGTTGAGCTTGCGCTGCAAAGCCGTTGCCAGGAAATGCGGACGCGTGCAAACGATGTCGGCGCCGCGAGAACACTCAGCGATCAACCTGCCCATGCAGATGAGTTGCTGCAGTTCAGGTAAAACCGATTGCACCAGCACATCCCACCAATCGATGCCGAATCGGTCGACAACTCTATCCATGCCGTGTTCCAGCAGTTCGCGAGTGCGATGGAGATCGTCCGTTCCTTGAGCAAAATCGAACACACTCACAACTTTGCAGTTTGCTTTGCGGCTCCACTCCTCGTAAGTGGCGGCCGGCGCCCGGCCCAGGTCAACAATCAAGTCCCACGCGTGCGCGTGGCTATCTCGCTCCGGAATCTGATCATCAGGATGGAGTAAGAGCACCCGGTTGCTCATTTAGCGACCAGGTCCCAGGAGAGCGGGGTGCCCCGTTGGATATCGCGAGCAGCATGCTTTCCTAAAATTTCTGGAAGATGTCGAGTGTGCAATCCGTGCCCGGGACGGATGGAATGGATATTCGATTTGCTGAAAGGCTGGCCTTGCTTCAGGTCCTCGACCACAAACAAAGACCGGCGAAAGGTGAGGCTATTGACCTCGTGCGCGGCAGGGCCGAACTGGACTTTGCCCAACGCTCGCTCGGTTGTGCGCACCGCCTCGACCATCGCCTTGAACTCTTGAGGTTCGAGCGAGAACGCGCTATCAGGCCCTGGCTGCGAGCGCGACAGGGTCAAATGTTTCTCGATGATGCTGGCGCCCAATGCAACCGCGGCAACGGGGACCGCAATGCCCATGGTGTGATCGGACAAGCCAACTGGAACATCAAATCTCCTTGCCAGCTCGGGTATGGTCCGCAAATTCATTTCGTCGGGAGAAGCCGGGTACGCACTCGTACATTTCAGTAGCGCAATTTCGGTGGCACCGGCATTCTTTGCAGCTTGAACTGCCTCCTGTATTTCTTCCAGCGTCGCCATTCCGGTCGAGATAATCAGGGGCTTGCCGGTGCGCGCCATCTTTTGAATGAGCGGCAGGTCTACGAGCTCGAAGGAAGCTACCTTGTACGCCGGGACGTCCATCTTTTGCAGAAATTCCACGGCGCTCGCGTCAAACGGTGATGAGAACAACTCCATGCCGAGATCATTCGCCACCTGCTTCAGCTTTGGTTGCCACTCCCAGGGCGTGTACGCCTCACCGTAAAGATCATGAAGATTTCTTCCGTCCCACAGAGTTCCGCCGCCGATACGGAATTCTGGGCGCTTGGAGTTGATGGTGATCGTGTCGGCTGTGTAAGTCTGCAGCTTGACGGCATCCGCGCCAGCCTCCTTAGCCGCATGAATGATTTTTACCGCCTGATCGAAATCCTGGTTGTGGTTGGCGGAAAGCTCGGCAACGATGTAGACCGGCTGCTCTGAACCGATCCTGCGAGTCCCGATCTTGATCTCCTTGGTCACGCAGTCGCTCCGGCAACAGTTGAGTTCAGAGTTTCGGCGGAATCCAATGGTCGGCGTCCACTCCGGAGAATCTCGGCAGCGCGGGGACCTTCGTTGAACAACAAATCGAGCGCTGACGCATAGGAGGTGAAAGGCAGAAACAACTGCTTGTACTCGGGATGTTGATAGTGATGAAAAGCCACGTCAATGCAGGCGTCAGCAAACAACCCAAGATCATCGAGCAAGTACACTGCAGAGCCCGGCGGCGAAATATACATGTCCGCATTCAGGTGTCTGCACAAGTTGACGAGCAGTTCCGAGCGCCGGCCACATTCGTTCAATTCTGACGAACGCACGAGAGGTGTCTGGATTCCGAGCGCCCTGCAGCACCACCATATAAGTTCAATGTTCAACTCCGCCAGCGATGTGCCAGAGCAGAATTTCTCGAGAATTTGCGAAATCTGCAAAAAATGGTTTTCGAAAAACGGCGCGCGGCGATAGTTCAATTCGATTGCCCTTAAGTGCTTTCGCACAAAATCGCCGTCTCGTATTTCGACATCGTGTATCTGCTGCCCGAAGCGGCCTCGGAACGCAACTGGAACTGTCAGCCATTGCAGTCCCACCGGCGTTTTGATCCGGTTACGGTGCTGCCAGGACTGCTTTTCAAACTGAACGCTATCCAGAAACACAAACGCGTCAACCTGATCAATCAGGTCAAAATAGCCGAGCCATGGCAAATAGGTTGGCTGGGAAATTGCGATTTTCATTCTTTCAAATCCTTTAACACCCAGCGCTCCGAGACTTTCTGGAACCCTAAAGACGCCCACAGTTTCTCCGCTGGCACGTTCCCAGCCATGATTTCCAATTGCACTTTTGACGGTGAATGCGCCTGAAGCTCGCGAATCGCAGCAAGCGCGCAGCTCCGCCCGACCCCACTTCGCCGGAACTCCGGCTCAATGTACAACTCGTAGATCGCACCGGTCTGGCGTGGCAAGAAGCGATGGTTTTCGATTCCGAACAAAGTAAATCCCGCGCGGTTGCCATCAACTTGAATCCAGCGAAGGAACAACCTGGGATTTTCTGTGACGCTGGGGAAGTAGCTTTCCTTCCAATCCGCCTGCGGCTCGAATGCCGGATTTAGTTCGCGGAAATGCCGTTCGGCCATCTCCATGAACATTTCACAATCGAGCTTCGAGACGGGCGCCAGCTCCAAATTGGCCGCCAATGTTGTTTCCATTCCCAATAACCTCACATATGCGTTCTGCGCCTAAGCCATCGACTGCGGTCCTTCCCGCGCGAAACATTTCGCAACGCCGTTCCAGGGATGCTGCCAATGCCGTAACTGCGGAAACGAACTGCACGCGATCAAAGTCCTGGGCGTGTCCAAGAAATTCGACTGTCCTTTGCATGCGGAGCCTGGTGAGTATGTGATATTGCTGGGCGTTTCTTGAGAAACTCAACGCCGGGCAACCCATGTGGAACAACTCCCACAGCGTGCCGCCGCCTGCAATGATGGCCATGTCCGCCCACGCCATGAGCTCGGGCATATTCGGCGCATTCATCAGCACGCGAAGCCTCGGATCGGCAGCGGCCATGGCCTCGAGCGCTTTCTGCTGAGGGCTGGAGGTTCCGATGACCGCGGTCACATCAAGAGCGTCCTCGATTGATCCCAGTAGTGCTTCTACACTTCTAACCGTCAAATTCTCGGGATCGCTTCCCCCCATTGTCACCAGAATCTTTCGCGCCACCGGCGCAATCTCTCGCTTCCATTCGCCCCACGTTTTGAACTCACGGCGCAGCATGGCGTAACGGGTGCCGAGCAGGAGTTCTGTCGTGGATTCGCGATGCGCGTACAGGGTTTCGCGAGCGCCGGCATTCTGATCAAGGATGATGTCCGCTGCATAGGCTCCGATTTGGCCGTAGTCGTCAATCACGAGCAGCTTCAGTCCCGCATTCTTGAGAGTCTGCTGGTACTCGGGTCCGAACTGGTAGCCGTCAATCACGGCCCACTGAGCGCCAAATTGCGCGGCCGATCCGGCCAGTTCAGACGCGTCCTCGCGCGAGCCTGGGGCCGCTTCCAGTTTAAGAACTGCAAAGCCTTCGGAAGTAAGCCTCGCTTCGATTGCGGGCGCCGGTCGCGAGGTAACAAATACGCAGCGGCCTCCACGTTCCTGCCATGCCTGCGCCAGGGCCAGGCAACGCATCACGTGGCCGTGGCCAATTGCAGGGCCTGCGTTTGCGCGAATGATCAGAGTCTCCATCAGCCTGCCATGACCACTTTCTGAATGACATGAGCGTTCAACCGGCTCAACTCTGGTTCGCGTTCCATGAGATCAAATACGTCTCGCCAGGAGAAATCGTCGCGATTATCAAACCGGACGTAGATCGCGCGAATCAGTTCCAGATCTTCGGGCGTGTCGAGTGTCCAGCGATGCCGGCCAAAGTCCGCGTGGCTGGCTGCTGAAGCAATCTTGAAAGTTCCTGGATGCTCATAGAAATACGGGGTGACGTGCTCCCGCTGATGCGGCTCGCGCGCTTCCAGCCATGCCCACGCCAGGGCCTCGGTGGTGAATACCTCGGTGTCGAGCCCGCGCGGATACGTCCGCGGAATCACATTGCTCGCGTAATCAGCTTCTTCGGTTGCGAAGGCCTGAATGGTTTCATCCACAAGCTGCGGGTCAATCAATGGACAGTCGGAAGTGACGCGCACCACCGCATCTGCACCACAATCTTTCGCTGCCCAGTAATACCGGTCGAGGACGTCGGATTCCGATCCGCGGAAGCAGGAAACGCCGAGCCGTTCGCATTCCCGAACGATGGCATCGTCCGTCGGCAGGACGGAGGTCGCAACGATCACCTCATTGACGAGCGTCGCCCGACTCAACCGCCGCACGACTCGCGCCAGGGCTGTCCTGCCGCCGATATCCATCAACACTTTTCCCGGCAGGCGGGTGCTGCCCATTCGCGCCTGAACAATCGCCGAGATTTTCAAATCACGCTGCGTAGTATTGCGTCACTTTCTCAACAGCAGAGATCACATCTGCAACGTCAGCGTCGGTCATGCCATGAAACATGGGCAGGCTGATCAAGCTTTCGTAGGCTGACTCAGCGTTCGGAAACTCTCCACCCTTGTAGCCGAAACGGTCCCGATAATAAGGATGGAGGTGGACCGGAACGTAATGCACGTTTACCCCGATGTTCTCAGCACGAAGGGCGCGGAAAACTTCTGCTCTGCCGGCCGTAAGCCGTGAACTATCAACCCGGATTGGATACAAATGCCAGGCCGGTAAGACGCCCTGGGCAATCGCGGGAACGATGGCCCCGGGCATTTCACGGAGCGCCGCCGAATATCTCGCCGCAATTGCGCGCCGCCTGGCAACGTTTGCGTCGAGCCTGCCTAGCTGCTGCAATCCGAGCGCACACGCGATATCCGGCAGGCGATAGTTGAAGCCGAGCAGAACCATTTCGTAATGCCACTGGCCTTCGCGCTGGCGATCGCGTGCATTGCTGCTGATTCCGTGATTGCGGAATTTGCGCAGTGCGTCGGCAAATTTCGGATTGTCGGTCGTGACCATGCCGCCTTCTCCCGTGGTCAGGTGCTTGACGGGATGAAAGCTGAACACCGTCATGTGCGAGATGCTTCCCACGCGACGCTGCCGGTATTCGGCGCCGAGAGCGTGACATGCGTCCTCAATGACCGTCAGCCCGTTTCGCTCAGCAATTTTCAGGATCGAATCCAGATCGGCCGGATGTCCGGCGTAATCCACCGGCAGCAGCGCCTTGGTTCGCGAGTTCGCACCTTCGGCAATTCGCTCCGGATCGATATTCATCGTATCCGTCATCACGTCGGCGAATACCGGCGTTCCCCCCTGATAGAGGATGCAATTAGCTGTGGCAGCGAAGGTCAGCGGAGTCGTGATCGCCTCATCGCCCAGCCCAATGCCGGCCGCAAACGCAGCCCCGTGCAATGCTGCTGTTCCGCTGCTGAAGCTGACGGCGTATTTCGAGCCCACCCAGGCAGCGAAAGCCTCTTCGAACTCCTCGACCTTCGGCCCAGTCGTGAGCCAGTCTGAGCGAAGGACATCAACCACCGCCTGAATGTCTTGTTCGGTGATGGATTGCCGCCCATACGGGAGCAAGCTGCTCCGCACCGGAGTTCCCCCGTGCAGCGCGAGACCTTCTCGAGTTGGCGCGGTTGTAGCCATGATCACTTATGCGTTTGCCCGCAGCCTTGTATTCCCGCCAACGACGCGCGGCAACGGGCTCGGCGACGCGCTTTCGACCAACTCGAAGAGATCGTCGGAACTGAGCCATTGCGAATTGTTATCGCTCGCGTACCGGAACTCTTCCCTCAGCGGGGTCGCATTCTTCCAGTTCTCTTTTTTCCACCACGAGTGCGCCGGCTGGATGACGAACATGTCATCGGTCTCGACGGCGTTGCGCGACTCATCTTCAGAAAGCAGCACCTCGTGCAGTTTTTCTCCGGGCCGGATGCCTACGCAGTCGATCTGGCAATCTGGGCCGACCGCCTGGGCCATATCCAGAATTTTCATGCTGGGGATTTTGGGGACGAAAATTTCGCCGCCGTGCATCTGCTCGAGGCAGCGGATGACGAAACGGACGCCTTGGTCCAGAGTGATCCAGAAGCGCGTCATGCGCGGATCGGTGATCGTGATCCGGCCGCGTTTGCGCTGCTCCAGGAAAATGGGGATCACGCTGCCGCGGCTGCCGACGACGTTCCCGTAGCGCACGCAACTAAAGCGGGTGTCCTGCGCGCCGGCATAGGCATTGGCCTGCACGAACATCTTTTCGGCGCAGAGCTTGGTTGCGCCATAGAGATTGATGGGATTGACGGCTTTATCTGTGCTCAGCGCCACCAGACGCCGCACGCCGCGATTGATGGCAGCGTCGATGACGTTCTTTCCGCCCATGATGTTGGTCTGAATGGCCTCGAATGGGTTGTATTCGCAGGCAGGAACTTGCTTCAGCGCCGCCGCGTGCACCACCACCGTCACGCCGGAGAAAGCTCTCTCTAACCGCTGCGAATCGCGCACGTCGCCGAGAAAATAGCGCAGACTCGGGTGGTCCAGGCCAGCCGCGCGCATTTCGTGCTGCTTCAATTCATCGCGGCTGAAGACGATCAGCTTCTGCGGCCGGCATTCGCTCAGCATGATTTCCACAAACATCTTGCCGAACGAACCCGTGCCGCCCGTAACCAGGACCACTTGCTCCGACCAATTCATATTCATTCAGACTCCGCAAACCTTCGTTGCCGTCGTACGTCGTTCTCCGAACGCTATCTGCTCATGCAGCCCTTGACTGAATCGCGGACGACATATGACGAACGACGGCCTTTCCGGCCCAAGTATAGCTATTGTTCGACAGCCGCCCTTGTGAATCTCATTTCTTTCACAGCTCGGAACCAATTCGATTAAGGCCAGTTGCAAGTTTTCGGTGCCATACTGAAAATCGCGCGCAAAGTTGTGCGCGGTTTCGTCACGCCAGCCCATGAATGCTGGCGATTCTTGTTCCAGTTGGGAGACAGATGGAGTCAGCGCCGGTGATGCAAATGGGCAATCAGGGTTTGCGTGAGATGGCGCCAGCCGGCATGCAGATCAACCGCAACCTCGCCGCCATCCATCCCGCAATGGCCACGCAGGATTCGATCCTGCGCGAATACCTGCGCGTCCTTATCAAGAGGAAGTGGATCGTACTCGGCACGCTGGTTGCGATTTTCGGCGCATCTCTGATCGCGACGCTGCGAATCACGCCAATTTATGACGCGGTCGGCAGCATCGCCATCAACAAACCCGATCCCATGCTGCAGAACCTGCGCGACCCCGGCAACGCCGGCGTGGATTACTACGATCCCACCGACCTCGACACTGAAGTCAGAATTCTGCGCAGCGATTTGCTCGCCCTGCAAGTCATCAAACAGTTGAATCTCGATCAGCTTCCGGAGTTCGGCGGCCACGGTGTGGCGTCTTCTGCTTCATTGACCTTGACTACTGACGCGCTGGAGCCTGATTCGATCCGGGCGAATAGTGTTCTGGGGGCTTTTAAAGGAAGCCTGCGCGTCGCTCTCGAACCCAACACCCGCATCATTGATATCCACTACCGCAGCCAGAACAAGGAACTGGCCGCGAGGGTCGTCAACACGCTCGCCAACACCTACATCGAGCAGAATTTCAAGACGCGCTTTGAATCCACGATGCAGGCTTCGGACTGGCTTTCCCGGCAACTCGTGGACCTGCAGATGAAGGTCGAGACCTCGCAGGAAAAGCTGGTCAAGTATCAGAAAGAGCACCAGATTCTGGGAATTGACGAGAAACAGAACATCACCACCGCCAAGCTCGATGAATTAAATAAGGAACTCACAACTGCCGAGTCGGAACGTATGGAGAAGGAATCCATCTATCGCCTGGCTGATGCCGGCGATACCGATTCCGCGGCAGCCGTCGCCAATGGAATTTCAAGCAAGGTAACCGGCAGCACTTCCGGGCTCTTGGACAAACTGCAGGCTGCCAAGGCCGACCTGAACATTCAGATCGCCCAGTTCAGCACTCAATTTGGCCCTTCCTATCCTAAGCTGGCCGAGCTCAACAATCAGGTAAAGGAAATTGACTCGCAGATTCAGATGGAGATGAAGAAGGTGGCCAGCCGTTTGCGCGGCGATTATCTTGCCTCCCTGCAGCGAGAGAACATGCTTCGCGCCGCGCTGGAGGAGCAAAAACAGCAGGAAAACAAGTTGAACGAGAGCGCGATCGAATACAGCCTGCTCAAGCGCGATTTCGAAACCAATCGCACGCTCTACGAAGGGTTGCTGCAAAAGTTGAAAGAAGCCGGCGTCACTGCGGGTTTGCGTTCCAATAACATTCGCCAAGTCGATATCGCGCGCACGCCGGAAGCGCCGGCCGAACCGAACATTCCCCGCAATCTGGGCTTTGCGCTGGCACTGGGCCTGACGAGCGGAATTGGCCTGGCATTCCTGCTCGAGGGTATCGACAATACGGTCCGCACTCCCGAACAGGCGCAGGCGATCTCAAGCCTGCCGTCGCTTGGAATGATCCCTCTTGGGTCGCGGAATTCAAACGAGACCAACCCCACCGGGCTTTCGGTGGCTGCGTCAAGAGAAGCGGTCGAGCTGATCACGATCGCGCGGCCGCAGTCGCAGATGTCGGAGTCGTATCGAGCCTTACGCACGTCCTTGCTCTTGACTTCACTCGGAGCGCCGCCGAAGACGATTCTCATCACCAGCGCTTTGCCGCAGGAAGGCAAGACCACAACGAGCATCAACACTGCGACCGTGTTGGCGCAAAAAGGCACTCGCGTGTTGCTGATCGACGCCGACCTGCGCCGTCCCAGTATCCACAAGACCTTGGGGATGGGGCCGCGGATTGGGTTAAGCAACATTCTGACCGGCGGCACCACCGTGCAGCAAGCCACGGTTCGCTCGTCGGTGCTGCCGAATTTGTTCATATTGCCTGCCGGCACGCCGCCTCCGAATCCCGCGGAACTGCTGGCCTCCAGCCAAATGATGGACCTGCTCGCCGAACTCCGCGATCAATACGATCACATCGTGGTTGATACGCCGCCGACTCTCTCGGTGACTGACGCGGTTGTGCTCTCGACCCGTGCCGACGCGGTCGTTCTGGTGATTCGCTCCGGCCAAACCACCAAACCAGCCCTGAGGCGCTCGCGTGACATTCTGGCGCAAGTTAACGCCCGCGTCGCCGGAGTTTTATTGAACGCCGTGGATCTCGATTCGCCCGACTATTACTACTACTACGAATATCAGGGCAAATACGGGCAACGTTATTACGACGAAAATATGACCGGCGGCGACTCAGTGCGTGCGGCATCGGGTAGCGCATAAAGCTACCGCGATCGGATGTGAAATGGGAACTGAACTGGATCGTTCCGAGCGAAAGAGTCGCCTTGGGATTGCCTCACTCGTTGTGGTCGCAGGATACCTGGTCATCGTCACGCTTCGATTTGTGGCCGCCTGCTATTCCGGCTCGCCTGAAGAATCGTCCTTGATCCGGGCTGCACGCCTCGACCCCGGCAATGCTGCGTATGCTCACGACGCGGGCAGATTTGAGCTCCTGGCCGGACCTAACCTGCAAGCGGCTCTACCCTGGCTGGAAAAAGCGACTCAGCTGAATCCACAAAAGGCGAGTTACTGGATAGACCTGGCGCTGGCGCAACAGGCCGCTGGAAACACGACTGGTGAGCGAGACGATCTGCTTCAGGCGCTCAAAGCCGCGCCGCGCACGCCCGACATCGCCTGGCAAGCGGCAAACTTGTTTCTTGGCCAAGGTTCACCGGATGACGCCATGCGCGCTTTCCGGCAGGTGATCGAAAACGATCCGGTGCTTACTTCCGCGGCCATTCAAACCTGCTGGAAGTTTCGTCCGGATGCGCGGTTTCTTCTCGATAACGTGGTCACACCAAATGCCGACGAATCGTTCCTGGAGTTCCTGTACGCGCGCCATGAAAAAGAAGGCGCGGCCACGGTCTGGCAGAGGATGTATTCGCTACAACAGCCGATCAAGCGTCTTCACTTGTTCGAATACATCCGCGAGCTGATCGCGCAGCGGCAGCCGGAAGAAGCCTCCAGAGTTTGGCGGCAGGCGGCGAACATGGCTGACCTTTCCGGGTATCAGCCTTCGTCCGAAAATCTTCTGATAAACGGCGATTTCAGCCTGGAAATTCTAGACGGCGGCTTCGACTGGATGCACCAGAAGACCCGTGGCGTGGCGCTGGCGCTCGATCCTAACGAGACGCATTCCAGTCCTCATTCGTTGCGGATCATATTCGACGGCCCCGGCATTGAGGACGCGGGAATTCGCCAGATGGTTTCAGTGGAACCGAATACCAGTTACGAGTTCTCAGGCTTCTACAAAGCGAGCGACATGGACGGCGCCGGCGGCACTAAATTCGCGTTCCAGGATCTGTATCGCGAAACCAGCTTCTACACGAGCGACGAATTGCAGAACGCCGACTTCTGGAAAAAGGTTGGCGGCAGCTTTGTAACCGGTCCTGACACGCACATGCTGGTGCTGCGAATTGCGCGCGTTCCGGCGGGAAGCCCGATTCGCGGCAAGCTGTGGATCGACGGATTGCGACTGGTTGTAGAGACGCGTCGTGAAGGCACAGAAAGGCAGGGGCAATGAGCGCGGCGCTTGCGCTTCCGGAACTACCTGAAAAGCTGGCGGACGTTCGCCCCATAAGGTCCCTCGTTAACGAAGTGGTTCTTTACGGGACCGCGGGCCTCTTACTCTTTGCTCCGCTCGCGTTCGGGGCGGTCGAACCATGGGCGATTTTCATTTTGCAGACGGCATCGGCAAGTTTTTTCGTCATCTGGATGGTTGGCCGGATGCGAGAACCACAGTTCGCGATTTCGTGGTCTCCGCTGTTTTCTCCCATGCTGGCGTTTGCCGGCGTGGTATTGCTCCAACTTGCGCTGGGACTTTCGGCATACCGGTACGCGACTTCTGACGCACTGTTGCTTTACGTTGCATATGGCCTCATTTGCTTCCTGCTCACGCAAACTCTCACTCGCACACGCCAGCTACGCCGAATTGCAACTGCCGCAGCAATCTACGGCACGGCGGTCGCCATGTTCGCAATTCTGCAAAGCCTGAGTTCGCCAGGAAAGCTTTATTGGTTTCGAGTTCTGCAAGCCGGCGGATGGATGTACGGTCCTTATGTGAACCATAACCACTATGCCGGGCTCATGGAAATGCTGGTTCCCATTCCGCTGGTATTCGCGTTCAGCCGTTACGCGCATGGGCGCGAACGCTGGGTGGCAGCTTCAGCTGCGGCCTTGATGGGGTCCACGATATTTCTCTCCGGCTCGCGCGGAGGAATGGCGGCATTCGCGGTGCAACTTGCGGTGTTGCTCTACTTCGTTTTCCGCGAACGGCGAAGCGAAGGAACGGGAGTTCTGCTGGGGGGATTCTTGCTGCTATCCCTGTCCGCGGTGGCATGGATTGGCGGCCACAACGTTTCAGAACGCATCGCGACTTTTGACAGCAGCATGAAGCACGAACTTACTGGCGATATACGTCTACACATTGCCCGCGATACTGTCGTGATGTTCGCCAAACGTCCGATCTTAGGTTGGGGCCTGGGAACATTTGAAGCTGTTTATCCGCAGTTCCGCAGCTTCTACACCAGCTTGTTCGTGGACAAAGCGCACAACGACTATCTCCAACTGGCGGCTGAGACCGGCTTGCTCGGATTTGCCGCTGCAGTGTGGCTGGTCGCGACCGCGTTGAGAAGGGCTTGGACGAAGACGCCTAAATGGCCTTCCGACATCAACGGTACGATTGCGGTTGCGAGCATCGTGGGGATTACGGGAATTCTGGTCCATAGCTTGGTTGACTTCAACATGCAGATACCCGCGAATGCCGCTTTGTTTTATTCGTTGTGTACCATCGCCGCCATGGCTCCTCGCTTCAGCAGCCGCAAGCGGACACGTCCACACCACGAGGACGACACTACCACTCGCACCATTTCCTAAGCTGAACACCGCAGAAACACGCCCCGATCTGACACTTTAGTTTTGTCTAACCGCTGAAATTTCTATTACCTCCGACAGAAGCTTCGTACACTTCGATCATTGCAGTCCCGGATTTGATCGGCTGTTACTCCAGTAACTTCACGTTGGCGCAACAGCCGCTCAACTCCTATTAGCGTTGGGGGTAGTAAATGCGCTCGCGAATTTGTGTGCTCTTAGTAACTTCATTGGCCGCGATCGCCTCGGCCAACTTGACGCAAGCTCAAACACCAGCCACTGGTTCTGTAGTTATCAGCGGGTCTTTGCTGGGACCGGTGTATCCCTGTGGCAATACGTCTTGCCCCACTTATGATTATGGGCAGGTTGCAGTCGGCGTCGGAAGCTTTATTGCCGTCGCGCCATATGGCAGCCATGGCGGAAGTCGCGCCGAACAACTGGCGCAGTCACTGACAACACAGTTGAACTCCAGTTCGTCTCCGGTTACTGCGGTGCGCAGTTACATGAAGATTACGCTGACCAGCAAACAAACCGGGACTACGACAAACTACCCACTCACAGCGGTAGTGCGTCATACCACTCTGTTTGCGAACTCCTCGTTCACGGCGAGCGCTTCCGGGCCAACGCTTACTGGTGGAACTACCGGAAGCAGTGGCGGCACCGGTGGTGGCGGCACCGGTGGCGGCAGCAACGGAGGAGGCGGCACTGGCGGGGGTAACACAGGTGGCGGCGGTACCGGTGGAGGAGGAACCGGCACGGGCAGCGGCGGAGGAACTCAGCCGCCTCTCAACCCAGCGGGAACGTTAGTCGCCAAGGTGTCCAACAACACCAGCTTGTGCTCCTCGTCAAGCGACCCTGGCGGAAACCTTGCCTATTGCAACACATTTTTCAATGGCTTCAAGACGAACCCGAACAATATTGGCGCGCAGACTCAGGTTCCTGATTCGCCTGCCGGACACGTTTCCAACCTGAGCGTTAAGCAACTGCTGCCCTCGGGCTGGAACGGCCGGGTGATTTGCCACTACATGCCCTGGTTTGGCAGCAGCACCCACAAGAGTGTTGGCTACAACGAGAATTCGGCAGCAACTGTGAATGGTCAGGCTTCGTACATGATCCGGGAAGGCTGCGACGTAGTCATGATTGATTATTACGGATCGCAGGATCCGAATCACGCTTTTCACCTCGCCACGGTGAAGGCGATGTTTGCCGACGTCAACAGCCGTTCAGGGTATCCGCTTAAATTCGCTGTTCAGGAAGACAAAGGCGCACTGAAGGCGAATTGTCCCGTCTCTGGTCAAACTGCAGCGTGGACGGTAACTTGCCTGCAAACCTCTCTGATCAAAGAGATGGACTATATCAACACAAACTTCGCGAACAGCGGAGCGTATTGGCAAGATCATGGTCAGCCGGTCATTGGATATTTCGGCGGTCCAACGGATTTTCCTGTCCTGAGCGCGACCGATTGGGATTCGGTGTGGTCAGCGGTCAAAGCGCACACCGACAATTACAGCACTCCATTCAAGTACGTTTTTCAGTATGGCGGGAAATTCACTAACAGCTCCTGGGACAACGGACGCTATGCCTGGGCGCAGCCTCCGACCTGGGGAGCGACGCAGCAGTTCTGGTGGGGATCGCGCAGCAACCCAACTCCGATCTACCTCGATGCTTTTTATGCCAATGCGCTGAGTCATACATCGCAACTCGCCATAGGCGCGTTGTACAAGGCGTTTGATGACAACATAGCTTCCTGGAGCGGAAACCGTGTTGTCGCGCAGCAGTGCGGACAGGTCCTAATGGATACAGCCGCCGAAATCACCAAATATTACGGTTCTTACGGGACACAGCTTCCTTACGTGCAGCTTGTAACCTGGAACGACTACGAAGAGGGAACGGCACTTGAAGGCGGAGTTGATAACTGTTACAAGGTCAACGCGTCGATGTTAGGCAATGTCGTCAGCTGGTCTTTGTCTTCGTCCGACCCGGTATATGCTTCGACCAGAACCATTCACCACTTCAATGTTTATTTCACCGATACAAATGGAGCTCTGTATTCTGCTGCGCAGAATGTGCCGGTAACCACCAACTCCGTAGATCTTTCCCAACTGGTTCCCACAGGGACGTGGAACGTCTACGTCGAAATGGTCGGCCAGCCACTGATCATCAACCGCATGTCGAATGGTGTTCAGTACATCCACTAAAAATAAAACCAATCTGGGTGCCCCACTTCTCGCCGCCTTTGCGGGAAGTGGGAATTCCCGGGCTTCTCTCCGACTGCCGTACAATCTTCAGCACGCGCATGATCCTCGAAGCCCTGCACCGCATCGTCACGCACCGCGAGTCTCTCGCGCGCGAGGAAGCCCGTGCGGTTATGGGCGAGGTGCTATCCGGCAAGTGCACCGAGTCTCAGATTTCCGCTCTGCTTGTGGGCCTGCACATGAAGGGAGAGACGGTGGAGGAGATTGTTGGTTTCGCGGAAGCGATCCGCGCAGCCGCAACTCCGATTGCTGTGCACGGCCTCGGCGTGCTAGATGCCAGCGGCACAGGGCGTGAAGCCCTCGTTGATACGTGTGGCACGGGCGGCGACGCAGCCGGCACCTTCAACATTTCGACAGTCACCGCTTTTGTGGTGGCGGGAGCGGGCGTGCGCGTTGCCAAGCACGGCAATCGAAGTTCGACACCCAAGGCCGATGGAGTCTCTGCGAAATGCGGCGCAGCCGATGTGATGGAAGCGCTGGGCGTCACCATTCAGCTTGCGGCGGAGCGCATCAGCGAGTGTCTTGAAAAAGTTGGGATCGCATTCCTGTTTGCGCCTTCCATCCACAGCGCGGCCAAGTACGTTGCGCCGGTGCGCCGCGAAACTCGTCTGCGTACGGTCTTCAATCTGCTGGGACCGCTGACAAATCCAGCGGGCGCGTCCGCACAAGTGGTGGGCGTGTACTCGCTCGAGCTTGTCGAAAAAGTGGCTGAAGCCCTGAGCATGCTGGGAACGCATCGCGCGTTCGTGGTACATGGCCTCGATGGTCTGGACGAGATTACTATCACCGGTCCGACTCGCATCGCTGAGGTGCGCGAGGGCAACGTACACACGTACGAGATCGATCCGGATGAATTCGGTTTCAAGAAAGCTCCGCTCGATTCGCTTTCCGGCGGAGACGCCTCCGCGAATGCCGTAATTGTGCGCGACATTCTGGCAGGTGAGAAGTCGCCGCGGCGAGACATCGTTCTCATGAACGCGGCTGCGGCTTTGGTTGCCGCAGGGAAGACCGATCATTTGCGCGATGCTTTGCCAATTGCGGAAAAGTCGATTGACTCTGGCGCCGCCCGCGGAAAACTCGAAGCCCTGGTGCAGTTCACACGGATCCAAACAACGATTTAGCTGGAGTAGTTCGCAACCACGCGCACAACTTTTCCTTCACTATTAAATTCCATGAACTCTCCTGATTTCGTACCCGCCTGATTTCGATGATGCAGGACGACACTCGTCAGCCCCCACATTACTTCGATCAGCTCGAACCTGAGCTCGGGAAATGCTTCGAGGCCCTTTTGAAAATAATTCCTGAGCGCAGCTTTTCCGGTAACCGTGCCGTCTGCCAGGTTCAGCAACCTGGCAGCGATGGGTGACGTCAGCACTACGTTCTCGGCATAGTGAGTCAGAATGCGGCCGAGATCATGCGAATTCCACGACTCGATCCATTCGGTTGCGAATCGGCGGGCGCGTTCGCCTGTCAAATTGAAGCTAGTTGACATTTACCTTTTGCATCCATTGCGCGATCTGCACGTTCCATCCCAGCTCTTTTGTCATGGTGTCTCGCAGTTGCGACGATGCATTCGTCTCGCCGTGAACAAGATAGGTGGCGGAAGGTTTGTTGGTGAACGTGCGTAGCCATTCCAGCAACTCCGGTGTGTCCGCGTGATCGCTGAACTGCTCGAAAGCAGCGATTTGCGCTCGGATTGGTACCATTTGCCCGAAGATTTTGACCTCCGGCGCTCCACTCTTTACGGTGAAGCCGCGCGTTCCCGGAGCTTGAAATCCTATGAAGATGACGGTGTTTTTTGGATCGGGCAGCCGTTGAATAAGGTGGTGCTGAATCCGCCCGCCGGTGACCATCCCGCTCGAAGAGATGATAACGCACGGGAATTTGGAGTCATTGATCTTTTTCGATTCCTCAGAAGTCTGCGCGAAGGTGAAGCCCTGCCATTGCAATGGCGAGCCGTAGCGCGAAACCAGTTGCTTGGTCGTGTCGGTGTATTCCTCAGTGTGCTTGAGGAAAATTTCGACCGCCTTGATGGCCATGGGGCTGTCGCAAAAGACCGGCATGCGCGGGATCTGCCCGGACTCCATCAGTTCCTTCAGCATGAAAACGAACTTCTGCGTGCGCTCGACCGCGAATGCCGGGACCACTACGCTGCCGCCGCGCTCCACAGTTTTGCGAATGACTTCTGCCAATTTCGGCCGCGGATCATCGGTTGGGTGCTGGCGGTTTCCGTAGGTAGACTCCATCACCACCAGGTCTGCCATTTCTCCGGCTTGCGGGCCTGAATAGACGACCTTGCCTGGCGCAGTGTGCTGATCATGGACGCGACCAATGTCGCCGGTGAAGAGCATGCGTGTTGTCTTGGAGCCGGCGTTCAGCGTGATCTCCGCCATGCAGGAACCGAGAATGTGCGCCGCATGGACAAAGCGAAACGAAATCTCAGGCGACACCTGCTTCGTCTCGCCGAACTGTACTGGCTTGAAATTCTGCATGCACGCCTCCGCATCCTCCTGCGTGTAGAGCGGCAATGCTGGATCGTGTTTCGAGGTCTTGTGGCGATTGTGGAATTCGGCGTCTTCTTCCTGCAGATGTCCGGAGTCTGGCAGGATGATGCTGCATAAGTCGATCGTCGCCTGCGTGGCATAAATCGGGCCGCGAAAGCCCTGCTTGACCAGCCGCGGAATCCAGCCGCAGTGATCGAGGTGGGCGTGGGTCAGAATCACGCATTCGATCTCCTGCGCGTTAAGAGGAAGTCCTTGCCAGTTTCGCTCGCGCCATTCCTTCTGGCCTTGAAACAGGCCACAGTCCACGAGTACTTGCGTTCCCGCTCTGCCGGTCAGATCGCTGCTTGTGTTGATCAGATGTTTTGACCCGGTGACCGTGCCGGCCGCGCCGAGGAATTGAATGTAGGGCAAAGAAACCTCCGAAAAGACTACTAGCTTCTAGCTGCTAGCTCCTAGCAAGCCAACCTGCCTACCCGCTTGCCAGGAGCTAGAGGCTAGCAGCTATTTCGCTTCAATCTTATACACGTTATCCTTCTCATCGCTCTCCGGCACGCTGCCGTCATTCACCGTTGCTTGCTGGGGGAAGGACGGGCAAACGATTCGTACTGAAGCAGTGGACTTGGCCGGGACGACCAACCGTTCGGCGCGCTCGCCATTTGCTACGAGTATTGTCACCGGAACTTCAGCGCCGGCTGAGCCGCGGTTTTCAACCGTGACGGTCACCATATATCCGCCATTCACGATTTCGCGCGGATACACCGACGCGATCCGCAGCTCCGGCAGGCCGTGATCGCGATAGACCCAATCGTCAAAAAACCATTCCAGGTCTTTATGGGCCCGGGCTTCGATCAGCTTCTGCATGTACTGCGCCGATTTGTCGTCATCCGGTTTGTAGTTATGGAACGCAGCTTGCAGCGCCGTTTCGCCGACTAAGCCGCGGAGCATCCACCAGACGTTCATAGACTTTGTCTGAACGTAGAAATCGTCGCCGGAATTGATCAACGAATGCGCGGCTTGATCATTTGCCGGCACAGATTTCTCGTCGTCGAGCAGCGTCTGGCGGTGGCTGCGGAGGTATTGGACGGCTGCTTCATGCCCCTCCTTACCTTCGATGAAAGCAACTTGCGCGAAGCGGGAAAAGCCATCGCGGATCCAGGGGCGTGGCGAGTGCAAGGTTGCGTGCGTCAAAACGGAGATGGCCGATAACAAATTTGCGGTTTCGTTGCCCGAAAACGGCGTAAGCAATACGCTTCCGGTTTCGAACGGGGCCGCTTTGCCGTCAGGAAGCTCGATGATCTCCGCCGTCGCGTTCTTTTCGCCTGGTAGCCACTTACCTGTGAATTCGGCGGCTTCTTCCACGGCCGACAAGTAGTCATCAGCTTGCGCCTGATGATCAGGGACAAAAACCAGTTTGACCTCGGGTCGATCGGACACTCGAAAGTTGCCGACAGTGAAAAACGGGATGTCAAAGCCGAGATTGCGAAAAAAGCACTCGCGATTGCTTTCGCCCTGAAGGTTGACCGGCTTGTCGACGCCGCATATCACGCCCGGCGCGGTGTCTGCGTTTTCAGCCAGTACTGAAAACCGGATACGCATCTCGGAATCGCTCTCTCTTTGCTTCCAGCGAACCACCGCGTCGAGCACGCTATTGCCTTCTGACAGACTCGCCGCCTCGGTTGACACTGGATACCAGGCGACGTATCCGATTCCTCGAACCGCGGTAAATGATCGGCTGATCTGGTCCCAGTCGGAATGCCTGGCAACGTCATCTGGTGCTCCGATCCGCGCGAGTCGGGTGCCATCCTGCGGAAGTGTGCCTTCGTAGCCAATTTCGAGAGTAATCGTCGCGTTGGGGTCGACAGCTTTGGGCAAAGTGATTACTGCTTCACTCAACGCGCCCGTGTGGTCGATGTCAGAGGTATAAGTCTGCGACAGGTATTGTGCCGGCTTGCCATCGAGTTGAATAGAGAGCCAGTTGAGCGAAGAGGAAATCTGCAGCACTGCATTTTTCTGCGGCGCGTCCGAATCGTTTCTGAGCGTGATCTTCCCACGTGCGCCGAGTCGCTGTTGCGCCGGTTCGATGCGGGCTTCAAGGTCGTAGTGCGTGAATGAGAAAGCTTCGCGATCAAGGCCGAAAGCGGCCGTGCTCAATGCGCACAAAAGCGGAACGAAAAGGAACTTCATTTCGCCTTTTGCCGCCTCTGCCGCACGATCTCATAAAGAACCACTCCTGCTGCCACTGAAACATTCAATGACGGGACCTTTCCCAGCATCGGTATGGAAACCAGAAAATCGCAGCGCTTGCGCACCAGATCGTGCAAGCCTTTGCCCTCAGCGCCCAGCACGACTGCGCAATCCATCTTGTAATCGACAGCGTCGTACGATTGCGCTCCGCGCTCATCGAGTCCGACAATCCACAAGCCCTTAGTCTTCAGCTCTTCGAGCGTTCGCGAAATGTTGGTGACTTTTGCAACCGGCAGATGCTCGCTTGCGCCGGCAGAGGCTTTCGCAACGGTTCCCGTAACTCCTGCGGCGCGGCGTTCGGGAATCAGCACGCCGTTCGCTCCGCAAGCGTCGGCTGTACGCAGGATCGCTCCGAGATTGTGCGGATCCTCAACCCCGTCGAGCACCACTATCAACGAGTAGTCGCCTCGTTTGGCTGCAATCACGTCGTCTAAGTCCGCGTATTGCTTTGATGAGGTCACAGCAACCACGCCCTGGTGACTGCCGCTCGAGGCCAAGCGGTCGAGTTCGACGCGGGGCAAGAAGCGCACCGCAATGCTGTTACTCCGGCATTCCTCGATCAATCGCTGCAGGCGGATGTCGTGCCGTTCCTTGGCGACTCCTACCCATTCGAATGCGCGACCGCGCGCCTTCAACGCCTCCATAACAGTGTTGATGCCGAAAATCACATTCATGAAGGCTCTAGTGTGGCACAGCCGGCTGGGGTGTGCGAAACCAGCCACAGGCGAGCCGCCCGTGCTACATCGGCTATACTTTTCGTAGAGAAACTATGTCGCTTTCCGCGGTAATTGTTGATGATGAGCAGCTCGCGCGCGACGAACTCGCTTATCTGCTGAAGAATATCGGCGACGTGGACGTGGTCGCTCAGGGAAAGAACGGTCTCGAAGCTGTGAATCTGATCCGCGAACACAATCCTGATCTGGTCTTCCTCGACGTGCAGATGCCCGGCCTCGACGGCTTCGGTGTCATCAAGAAGCTGATCGACAAGAAAATCGCGCTGCCCAAAATCGTCTTCTCCACCGCATTCGACCAGTACGCGGTGCGCGCGTTCGAAGTCAATGCAGTCGATTATCTTCTGAAGCCCCTGGATCGGAAGCGCGTAATGCAAGCCGTGGAACGGGCACGGACCATGACCGAAGCCTCGAACTCTTCATCCGACAAGCTCGACACACTGATGAAGATGGTCGAGTCGCAGAAGCCGCAGACTACGCGGAAGATTCTCCTGAAGGCTGCGGGGCGATTGTTTCTGGTGAGCGAGAGGGATATCTGCTTCGCGACCATCGAAGATGGCGTCATCACGGTAGTGACTGGCGGCCCAAGTGGGATGGAAGGACAGTCGAACTGCCGTACGCTCGAGGAACTCCTCGACAGCCTGGACGAGAACCTGTTCTGGCGCGCGCACCGGTCGTATCTGGTGAACACCAACCGCATTCGCGAAGTGGTGCCCTGGTTTAAGAGTTCTTATCAATTGCGGATGGATGACAAGAAGCAGACGGAGATTCCGGTTAGCCGGGCGCAGACGAAGAGGCTGCGAGAACTATTCGGGTTGTAGCCGGCTACCCCTCTCCGACTGCATCCTGCATTTCCCTGACAAAAAGCTTTTAACCGCAGAGATCGCAGAGAATTCGCCGAGTACGCGGAGAACTGCATACGAATCTCATGTGCGCTTCAGGTTTTTCTCGGCGCTCTCTGCGCTTTTCCCGGCGAACTCTGCGGTTAAAGGCTTTTCGCCATCCGAGCGACGCGAACTAGACTGCCAATGCTTCGAGTGCCGGTCGATTGGTGATCACAAGGGTCGATCCTTCAATTCTGATCATTTCCTTTTTCCGAAGGTCACTTAGCAGTCGTGTCACCGTTTCGCGCGATGCTCCGATTCTTTGCGCCATCTCTTCATGGGTGACCGGCGTCTGAATGCGTACCTCCCGCGTTTCACCCTCGCGGCCGACCCAGGAGAGTAACAATCGCGCCAGCTTGCCTGAAGACGATCGTGTCAGCACCAGTTCGTGGATCTCGCGATAGGCGTCTTGAAATTCGCGGCTTACGGCAAGAGCGGAACGGAGTCCCAGTTCTCCGCTCCGCTCGATCAGCCGCAGTAACCCTTCCCGCTCAACGAAGTTGACCAGGCAGGGGCCTAACGTCTCGGCCGCAATCTCGTAAGTCTGTCCCGAAATCATGGCTGCTAACCCGATAACATCGCCAGGTTCGGCTGTCCTGAGGATGATGACTTTGCCTTCTTTTGAAGTGGTTGTGATCTTCACCTTGCCGGAGCAGAGCACGAAAGCGCCACGCGGCATCTGACCTTCGACGAAGAGAACGGCGCCACCCGGATAGCTGGTGATATTGCTGAAGGATTCGAAGGACCGCAGCAGGTCGCCTGACAACTGACAGAAAAAGCCTTCCTTTCTCAGAGTGCATGTCGTGCAGTTCTCGACCATTTCGAGTCCGTATGGTGTTTGCATGTTGTCCCCTTTTGCTGTCCCTTCATCCGGCTGCTCGTTTCTACGCGCGAGCTGAGTCAATCCGCTGCGAATGCGCCTCAGGTCTCGCACTAGCAGCCGGCCATTCTCGGTTCCGGCTAACAACTCCGCCGCCAGGGCGCGAGTTCCTTTGTCGGTGGAACGCATGGCCTCAACCAGCTCCCAGCCACCAGCGGTTTCCGCCCGGTTGTGCCAGTTCAAGCCACAATAGAGAAGGAACAACGGGTCAGGTATGGCGGGCTTGGCTTTAGAACGTGAAGTCGAAAGCTTGTGAACCGGTAGAAAGCTGCCACGGCCTACGGACCGGCAAGCTTTCTTGGCCCGTATGCCTCCAGGCAAAAAGAAGGGTCCCGGTATGTGATGGGCCGGAATCGGCCCTAATGCTTCTCGAAATGGCACGCCCCACCGCCAGAACTCAACGCGTAGTGAACCATTTTGGCAACTCGAATACCAAACTGATCCGTAGACGTAAGTACATGGGAACTAAGGAGGGTAATGCGCAGAACCTACAATTTCGGCACAACCGATCTGCCGAGGGAACGGCACACTGCCGAGCCGTCGGCATCAAGCTGCTGGGAAGAAAAAACGTTCACTTCACAACGAAGTTAACAGCTGAGCCGGCAACTACTTTCGTCCCTGCAGAAGGCTCTTGCGAAACGATAATGGAAGCCGCAGAAGGGGTGGCTGGAATCAGCGGGCCAGGCGCACTCTCTTCCGCGGGCGCGGGCCCAGCTTCCTGGGACGGCGGTGAGGCCGCCATTGCTACCCGTCCAACCGAAAAACCCGCATCATGAAGCGTGTTTGTCACCGTACCAAGCACTTGCCCAGTAAAGTTGGGCATCACAAAGGCCGCGGATGGATCTCCCTGCCCAACCAAAAAGCTGACCTTCGGCGACGAGACATTCGTAGAGTTGGCCGACGGATCCTGAGCGACCACCTCGTTTGCGGTCGAGCCCGGTAGTGACGTTCGCGCGACGGCTTCGACTTCGATTCCGCGTTGCGCGAGAGTCAAGCTCGCGGCCCTCTCGCTGCTCCCAATCAACTGTGGAATCGTTACTCTCTGTGGCCCGAGGCTGAGAGCGAGCCTCACTTCCCATCCGCGCCGCACCACAGCGCCAGGCGCAGGCACTTGAGAGAGCACCTTACCCTCTGTTACGGTGGCGCTGTAATAGCTGCGCTCGACGGCAATTGCGAGACCCGCACGGTCTGCAAGCGGTCGTGCTTCCGCGGGGGTTTTACCGTGCAGATCGGGTACGCTCACTTCGCGCCCGTGGATCGCCAGCCGCATCGCGGTAAGCGCCGAAATCAGCGCCACAATCAACAGCGCCAACGCTTGCAGGGAATGGCGCATCAGTTTGCGCATGCGCCCGATTATAATCGGCGGTTTCACCACTCTCTAGATGAGCGGCAGGAGGAAGTTGCGTGAGATTCATCGCCGGACTGATAGTTGGAATTCTGCTGGCCGCAGGAATTGCCTTTGGTTATTTTCTTTCTGGCTCCGCGCCGGTCGCAGTTGCGGATAAGACCATGCCGTTCGAGAAAATGCTTGCTAACGGCGCACTGCACGCCCGAATGGAGAAAGAGATGCCGAAGAATGTCCCGATCGCGGCCGACGAGCCGGCGTTCCTGGAAGGTGCAAAAATTTATTTGCGGGATTGCGCAGTTTGCCATGGTTTACCCAATGTGGAACAAGGTCCGATCGCAAAAGGAATGTTCCCCAAGCCGCCGCAATTGTTCCACGGCAAGGGCGTGACTGACGACGAACCCGGCGAGTCCTACTGGAAAGTCGCAAACGGAATTCGCCTCACCGGCATGCCGGCCTTCAAGAACAGTTTGAGCGAAACGGAGATGTGGCAGGTCAGCTTGCTACTGGCAAACGCCAACAAGATTTCGGACGCGGTGAAGCTGGAATTGAAGCCGCCTGACAGCGCGCCGAGTCAGATGACTGCGCCGCCGCGCGCTAAGACCCACTGACTACCGATTCCAGGCTGCGGGAATCGGATGATGTGCCTCGTACGCATCAATCGCCGCCGCGTGCTGAAGGGTGAGGCCGATGTCGTCGAGTCCTTCCAGAAGGCAGTGGCGGGTGAATTCATCGATGGCGAACTGGGCCTTGAATCCGGCGCTGTCGTGAACAGCGCAAGTTTCCAGATCAACAGTAAGAGTGTAGTTCTCAATCTCCGAAGACCTGCGGGCGATTTCGGCAGTCTCATCTTCTCGCAGCACCACCGGCAGGACGCCATTCTTTACGCAATTGTTGGCAAAGATGTCGGCGAACGAAGGCGCGATCACGGCGCGAAAACCGAAATCCGCCAGTGCCCATACCGCGTGCTCGCGCGAAGAACCGCAGCCGAAGTTTTTGTCGGCGACAAGAATGCTGCCGCCGGAATACTTTGGTTGATTGAGAACGAAATCAGGATTGGGCAAGCCCTCGGGCGATTTCCGCCAATCGTTGAAGAGAAATTCACCAAAACCTGTGCGCTCGATGCGCTTCAAAAACTGCTTGGGGATGATTTGGTCAGTGTCAATGTTTGCGCGGTAGATCGGGGCGACACGCCCGCGATGGATGGTGAATGGCTTCATTTGTAACCCTTCATCTCTTGTAAAAGAGAGCGCTTCACGGCTAATGCCTCATCTCCCCAAACATGGAATGCTCCCAACGATTTATGATTTTCATCATGGAAGACAACGTCGTAAACGATAGGATTCATCCAGCCGAACACACGAATAACTGTTCCTTCCGCCCCTACGGGTACATCGGCTCCCGGTAAAGGTTTTTCGAGCGTGACAAGATCGAAATTGTGAAACATTGCTGTTTACTGAAATTTCCAGTTCCTGATATCCGTGAAATGGCCTTCTATCGCCGCTGCGGCTGCCATCATAGGGCTTACAAGGTGCGTGCGCCCGCCTCGGCCCTGACGTCCTTCAAAATTGCGGTTGCTGGTTGACGCGCAACGCTCGCCGGGTTTCAAAATATCCGGGTTCATGCCTAAGCACATTGAGCATCCTGACTCGCGCCACTCGAAACCGGCATCCGTAAAAATCTTGTCGAGACCTTCCTGCTCGGCCGCGTGCTTCACCTGCTGCGACCCAGGCACGACCATCGCGCGGACGCCCGCTGCGACCTTATGTCCCTGAGCGACGCGCGCTGCGGCACGCAAATCTTCAATTCGCGAGTTCGTACAGGAGCCGATGAACACCCGGTCCACGCGAATCTGCTCCATCGGGGTTCCGGGATCGAGTCCCATGTACTCGAGCATGCGTTGTGCGTTCGCACGATCCGACCCATTCGCCGGCAGATCGGGGACGCGGGCGGTGACCGCGACTACCATGCCCGGATTCGTTCCCCAGGTCACGAAGGGAGCGAGTTCGTCCGCATTCAGTTCGACAACTTCGTCGTACTTGGCGCCAGGATCGGAGGGGAGCGCTCGCCATCGCTCCACAGCAGCGTCCCACTCCGCGCCTCCCGGAGCAAACTTGCGGCCCTGGATGTAGGCGGTTGTGGTTTCGTCAGGAGCCACCATGCCGGCGCGAGCGCCTGCCTCGATGCTCATGTTGCAAAGCGTCATGCGGCCTTCCATCGAAAGCGCGCGTACTGCTTCGCCGCCGTACTCAATCACATGACCGGTTGCGCCGTCGGTCCCGATCCTGCCGATGATTCCGAGCGCGATATCTTTCGCCGAGACACCATCGCCGAGTTTGCCGTCGACTCGAATCAGCATCGTCTTCGGTTTGCGCTGCGGCAGCGTTTGCGTGGCGAGAACGTGCTCGACTTCCGAAGTGCCGATGCCGAATGCCAGGGCGCCGAAGGCGCCATGCGTGCTGGTGTGGCTGTCACCGCAGACGATGGTCATGCCTGGCTGGGTGAATCCCAGTTCGGGGCCGATCACGTGAACGATGCCCTGTTCGGGAGAGTCGATATCGAACAGGGGTACGCCGAACTCGCGGCAATTTTTCTGCAGCGTTTCGATCTGTTTTTTTGCGATGGGATCGAAGATAGGCGTCCCACGTGGCTCGGTCGGGACGTTGTGGTCAACGGTCGCAACGGTACGGCGCGGCTCGCGCAGCTTGCGTCCGGCGGCACGCAGCCCGTCGAAGGCCTGCGGGGACGTGACCTCGTGGACAAGATGCAGATCGACGTACAACAAGGCTGGCTGGCCTTCTGGCGTGGCGACGACGTGCTCGTCCCAGATTTTCTCGAAAAGAGTGCGTAGCATTTCCAGCTCTAGTTTATCAATAAGAATGCTGGATTCGAGGTGCGGAGGAGTCGCTGGATGCGACCAGGCCCGTCACGTCATTTGTTTAGCCTTGCAAGGACGGTACGCGAAGTGCTTGCAGAGGCGGTGAATCAAGCATTTGTTTAGATCGAGAACAGTATTTGAATGCTTGCTTTTTTCGTGAACCTAGTTTCGAATCAAGAGCAAGCTGGTGTGATCGACATTCCCGTTCACAACTAATTCAGTTTTGATCGTTGACCATTTCGCATTGCCAGAATCAGCATCGGTATTAACATCTGAGAGCGCCCAATACCTGCCTGGCAGTACTCTTGGAAACACAAAGGCGCCATTCTGCGCGACATCTTCCCCGTACACAGGCCCTTGAAATGGTTGATCGGAGCTGATCAAGATAATTTTCAGATTTGCCGGCAACGGTGAGTTATCTGAAAGTGAGACCACACCCGAAACGGAAAAGGTTTCTTGCACAGGAATTTTGAAGATTACGTCCGAAACAATCTCTCCGGGATTGACAGTAATCTCCGTAGCATCGGCCGCTTGCACTGTCCCGGGATAGTACACATATGACGTGATGTCATCGTCCCCAAGCGTATCCGTAAAAATCAAACGATATATTCCGGGGTCGACGTCAGCGCAAAACTTCCCTTTCTCATCGGGTTCGGCTTCGTCGTTCGGTATCGGGGACACGCTGGCATGCCGGACGAATTGAATCCTTGGGTCGTCATCCGCCGCGGGCTGAGTGTCACGCACAATCCGGCCACAAAGCCTTCCACTATGGAAATGCTGCACGTCCCTCGGACCGTCAGGGCTAAGAGATTCCCCTCTCAGGTATGCGAGATTAGGTCCACTCTCCTCGATGGGAGCTGTCGCTGTACAAATTCCCGTCGAAAGTTGCCCATTTTCGTTCTTGTAGGCGTAAACGAGATAGCGCCGTTTCAACTCAAACTGGAAGCCGCAGTCGCCGCCACCCAAACCTGTTTGAAGCTGCACGGTCCGTTTCTGAACACCCTTATAGAAATGTGTATCGGTGAAGGTCACGGACATGATTGGCGGGTATTCCTCTAGACTGGCCGGCAGAATACTTCCCACAGCTGCATCCAGCAAGGGCGACTTCATCCTTGCACTTTGGACGCTGCCCTCGAATATCGTGTCCATCCCAGAGTTTTTCAATTCTGCCAGTTTCTGCGGGTTGGTGTCGGGCGGCAGTTGTTTGCAACTACACCCGAAAGCCTGATTTGCAGCCACTCCGAGTCCCATGAAAATCAGGGCGGTGAAATACAACAACAGCTTCATGTTCCGTATGCTGACTCAACTCCACACGTTTCCGCAAGAGTATCTTGGAAGTCCGGCGTGGTTTGTGTCCTGGAGATTCTTGCTGCTCCCCGGCGTGGCTGCGGAGCGTTGCTCCGCCGGGCGGGTGAGGGCACCCGCCCCTACGTGAGTCGTGGCGGTCGCTGGCAATGGAGGCAGGTTCGCATCAGACTGGTCAGTTTGCCTGACCACTGACCACAGCCGAAATCCGCGCGTGCTTGCCTTGCGTGGCATAGAAAATCAGCATGCTGGCGGCGCCCAGCAGGGGAACCACGAGCGCGAGCCGCAGGCTTCCGGTGTGCGTAGACAGCATGCCGATAACCCACGGTACGACCGCGCCGCCTGTGTTTCCGCTGGCGAAAACGGCGCTGCTGGCGTTGCGTTCCGACACGCCAAACCACCGCGGGAACAAAGAAACGCTGATTGGAAAGATGGAGGCGAGGCCGAGGCCGGCAAGAATCGAGCCCGGAATGAGTGCTCCCATGCCCCGAGCCCACAAAATCATGGAGCCGCCTGCAACCGCCAAAGTCAGACCGAGTTTCGCGATTGTGGTCTCCCGGCAGAATTTGAGACCAAATGGGGCGAGGAACCGTCCGGCAAGCAAGGCTCCCCAGAAGAACGAGGGTGTGATCGCCCATAGCGATTGGCTGCTCGAACTCAGCCTTTTGGCGTAGGAGGCAATCCACACACTGTACGACGTTTCGGTTCCCACATAGACGAAAAACAGAGCGCAAATCATGATCAACGTGCTGACTGTCCACGCTTTTCGCATGTGCGGCTGTGAGCGTGCCTCAGTTCGAACGTCTGGAACAAAACGTACCAATAGGAAAGGGGCTAGGAGAAACAGGAGGGCGGCCGCGGTCCCGTAAAGAAACATATCAGGCCGGTGAGCGCGTTGCGCAAGCGCGACCAGAAACGGTGAAATCGAGGCCCCAATCCCCCATACCGCATTGATTACGTTCAGAGCCGCGGCGCTTCCCGACGAATTGATTTCGGCGGTACGCAAATTTGCGGCGGGAGTTGTAATTCCGTGGCCGAAACCGAGAATGCAAACCGCGACAATTCCCAGATGCCAAGGACCTGAGGCGAGCAGAGTCACGCCCGAGGCCATGGTCACCAGGCCAATAATGAACGTGGTGCGGTAGCCTACGCGCCCCACCAAAACGCCCGATAAGAGCATCCCTAACATCGAGCTGAGGAATTGGGAAAAGCTGAGATAGCCCGCGCGTTCATCATTCAGGTTCCAGCGGGCAGAAAGGATCGGCAGCATCGGCCCGAGAAAGGTCATCACGATGCCGGTAACGAGAAAGTCCAGATGAAGTAAAAGCGTGCCGCGAGTGGTGATCGGGAAAGTTTTGGGCAGCGAGGCGGTGGAAACCATGGGGTATGATGAGTGTAAATCAGCCCATTAGCGGCGAGTTATGAGCGCCGAGCTTCGAGCAAGACTGGATCGAAAGCTCACTGCTCACCGCTCGCAGCTTCCTTTCATGCTCAACGGAAAACGCATCGCCGTGGTCATGCCCGCCTATAACGCGGAGAAAACATTGCAGGCGACCGTCAATGAGCTACCTGAGCTTGTTGACATCCGCATTCTGGTGGACGATGCGAGCGCCGACCGCACCGTGGAGGTTGCGCGCGAACTCGGCCTGGTGCACTTCGTACATGACCGCAACTACGGTTACGGACGCAATCAGCAGACCTGCTATGCCGAGGCGCTGGCCGAAGGCGCCGATGTGATCCTCATGGTTCATCCGGATTATCAGTACACGCCGCTGCTGGTGACGGCGATGGCCAGCATGGTGGCTTACGGCGTATATGACGTTGTTCTGGGATCGAGGATCATCGGCGGACAAGCTCTTCGCGGCGGCATGCCGCTTTACAAGTACGTGTTCAACCGTTTTCTGACCGCGTTCGAGAATCTTTTTCTGCGAATCAAGGTTTCTGAATATCACACTGGATATCGGGCCTTCAGCCGCGAGGTGCTGACGAAACTACCTCTGCTGGAAAATTCCGACGATTTCGTCTTCGACAATCAGATGCTCGCGCAATGCGCGTTCTTTGGATTCCGAATCGGTGAGGTTTCCTGCCCGACCAAGTATTTTCCGGAGGCATCGTCCATCAACTTTCGCCGCAGCGTGAAGTATGGGCTGGGAGTCCTGGCCACCACCATGCAGTTCGCGCTGCAAAAATGGGGCGTGCGAAAATTTAAAATCTTCGATTCAAATGGGCGCAAACTGGAAGTGAGCGCCAGCACCTACTACAACCGGGGAGCCCTGGCGTGAGTCATTCCTGTCCCTTGTGAATGCTTTCAGCTGATCAGGACACAACCTACCTTTTTCGCGACACTGCGCCCAGGATCCGGCTGACGAGATCGTCGGAAAAACCGAGCTTTGCCTTGCTCCGGGAATAAAGACTTAGCGCCGTTTTGTCGAGCCAGATGAAAGCGCGTTTTTTGTAACCGTCGCCGGGCCGTGCCTGGTAGTCGGTTGGGCGAGCAGGCGCTTGCAATGCTTCTTCCAGCGTGTAGTAGTAGAACGCCATGCTTTTGCGTCTGACATTCTCCGGACATTGCAATGGATCGGGAAAGCCGTGCAAGGCATTGCTGTCAGTGTTGAAGATCACGGCGTGATTTAGATGCGGCGAATATTTGGCGACCAGAGCGCGCGACTTGCGGTCCCAAAATTCCAGCGCGCCCCCCCAGTCTGCGTTCCAGTCCGGGTTCAGGTACAAGATCAGATTCACCCGCCGGCGCCAATTCCGGTTGTAGTAGTGGGTGCTGAAATCCGTATGCAGGTTCAGAAACCCGCCGCGCCCGCACTGATGCAATCCGCCGCCGTGCAGGCTGGGGTCGGGAACTAAACCAGGAATTCCGGTCAATTCTGAAAGCCAGCCGATAAAGCGCTCCGAGTTCAGCTCGCCGGCCAAGTTACCAAGCAATGGCGGGAACATCTCTCTCTTCGTTAGACCAACTTTATCTTCGTTGTAATGCTTGTAATGAATCCAGAAACGCGTATCGGGACTAGGGAATTCAGCCGCGGCCGCTTTCGCCATGTCCGGATCGAGAAACCGGAGAATCCGAATATGAGGAATTGGCGCGTTCTGGCGATACGCCTTAAAAAGTTCACCGGCCTCTTGCCAGAGATCGCCGCACAAAAGGGACTTCGATGCGCGACTTCTTTCCAACACTTCCTGGGAGCGCTCGATCATTCTAGAGGACTTGCCGAATTGCGTGTTGCGGATAGAGCACAAAAGACGGCGATAACGCAGGCGATACCTACGGGGCGATCTTGCCTCAAATCCACTACTCAGTATCGGGTTCCAGGCAAGGTAAGATGCTGCACGAATGGGCGGGGATTGCTACTCAATTCCCGATTTGACACACCGCGACGACAGAATTTCGGTAAGGACACGAGAGAACACTTGCTTTCGATTGCTGCAAGGCTAACCAGTTGATCCCGTAGAGTTCCTTCAGGCGCAAGAAGTCAGCGCGCTGGAAGTTCTTCCAGTCTTTTTGTGCCTGCCACTGTTCGTACCACGCCTCCGCGAGAGCAGGAAACATGCTGACGGAACCGCTGTCCTTGACTGCATCCGCAAGGCGGCTGCGTTGGGCCAGGGCGCGAAAACCGATGGTGTCTTCGCCGCGAATCTGCATGTAATAGGGATCGATCGCGAACCTGCTGTCGACGGGCGTGTTTTGCCGGATCCAGAGAAATGCCTGCGCCCATTCATTGCGTGGCGCGGCCCATGGGAACTCGACATGCGCGCTGGCGGGAAAAAGGGAGCGCTGCGCGATGAACATGGCCGCGGCCAGCGGCAGGAACAAGGCGACCCACCGCCACAATTTTGTTTTCAGCAAGTGTTCGGCCAGTAAACCACCGCAGAAGACCACCAGAAGCAAATACAACAGGTACAAGCTTCGCAGCGGCTGGATTCTTGCGAGCACCTCGAAGCGGCCGGGAACGGAGACAATCAGCGCCACGACAAAATAAACGACATCATAGATCGCAAGTGCGCGGCACATTGCGGCCATGTCGTAACGTTCTCTGGATTGGGCGATCCGCGAAAACCACCAGAGGAGCGGAAGTGGACCAATGATCCCAAGCATTTCATACCAGTGCCAGTTCGAGATGTAATGAAAGCCGTGGAACTGCGCCGCGGCGTGGTAGGCGGGCGAGGTGGATTCGAACAACTTCGGAAATGGAAGTAGCGCATAAGCCCATACTGGAATTTGCTTTTTCTTGAGCGCAGGTTCGAGCAGGCAAAACGAAATCGCGAACGCAGCCATCAGTGGATGCATGGCTGCGGCAAACGCCAGCCAGGACGCCGATCTCCAACGTTTTCTTTCCAGTGTTCGAGTGACCGCAAAAACTGCCGCGAACCCGGCGAGATTTCGCGGATTCACGTATTGATCCATCAGGTAGAGTGCGGTGCCGGCAACCGGCAGCGTCAATAAAACCGCGACCAGCAATACCGCGCCGAATCTAGCTCGTATATCGTCAACACATTTCCCGCTCAACTGCCAGCAACCCGACATTAGAAGAAAGATGGACACCAGGTGCCAGGCGAAAAGAGCATACGGCAGCGACAAATGAGTAAGCCGCACAGAAAACGCAATCATCCTGGGAAACAAGGAAGCATTCACGTAGGCTTCGAACGACGCTGTACCAACTGGGAAAAGAGCGGGCTGCAGAACCTTTTCTACCCCCGGGAGGTAGATTTCGGCATCTTCGGCATAGGGATGGTAGCCGTGAATGGCGACCGCGAGCACGGTCAGTGCGAAGAGCGTGACAGCAACTTTCGGCTGGGAAATGACTTTCAACTTATGAGCTGGTTTGATTAAATCCCAGGAGACAGGGCCGGCCCATAGTCTTTAGTACGTACCTGTTTCCCTGGTGCCGCTTGGATGCGTAAACCCACGTAAAATATGGTTCGGTGTACCCCTAACCAGGCTTTGTTCATGAAAGGACCGGAATGAAGTTGCTTCGCCCGATTGCCATTGCCGCCTTGCTGGTCGGTGCTTTCTTCTATTACACGACGTATCGTTCGGCGACGCTTCGCACTACAAGCTCTCCACCGGAACGGATCGAGGTCATACAAGCGGACAGCACCGAGCCGCTGGATGGCGAAGAGCAGACCAATATTTCCGTTTACCGGAAGAACATCGGTTCGGTGGTGAACGTCACCTCGAAAGCCGTGGCCTTCGATTTCTTCTACGGGCTGGTGCCGCAGGAAGGCCAGGGCTCGGGCTTCATCATTGATAAGGACGGGCACGTTCTGACGAATTACCACGTCATAGCGGACGCCCGCACCGTAGAGGTCACTCTTCACAATCGCAAGAAGTACCGGGCGACGGTCGTAGGCAGCGACCGGTCTCACGATCTAGCCATCATTCAGATCAAAGCGCCGGATCTGCAGGCAATGACATTGGGCGACTCCCGCAACCTTCAAGTCGGCCAAAAAGTGTATGCCATCGGGAATCCGTTTGGACTCTCGGGAACGCTGACCAGCGGGATCGTCAGTTCCATCCGGTCGGTGCAGGAGCCGGACGGGGTCACCATCGACGAAGCCATTCAGACTGATGCTGCTATCAATCCTGGAAATTCGGGCGGACCACTGCTGAACTCGCATGGTGAAGTGATCGGAATCAATACCATGATCGCTTCGAGTGTCGGCCAGAACGCTGGGATTGGATTCGCTATTCCGGTCAACACCGCAAAGGCGGTTCTGAACGATCTGCTGACCCTCGGCCGCGTTCGCAGGCCGGCGTTGGGAGTCGTAACACTGCCGATCAGTCCCGACATAGCCGACGAACTTGGCCTTGCCGCCGACTCCGGCCTGCTGATCATTCGGGTTGTGCCGGGAGGCGCCGCCGAGCGCGCGGGGCTGCGCGGAGGTTCTGAACGCGCCTACCTTGGCAACATGCCCATCATGGCCGGCGGCGACCTGATCGTCGCCATCGACGGCCAGGAGGTCCAGGACCAACAGGAGCTGTCGCGCATTATGAACAGCCACCGTGCGGGAGACACCGTCAAAGTGACGATCTATCGTGCAAAGCGAAAGGTTGATATAGAAGTGACCTTGGGCGAGGCGCGGCAGCAGGTTTAACCATGGAACTGGATTCGCTGCGCAAGTACTGCCTCGGCTTCCGCATGCGACCGAGAAGTTGCAGTGGGGCGACGAACTTTGCTTCAAGGTTCGGGGCAAGATTTTTACGATGATCGGCTTGGGCAGTGTTCCTCAGCGGGTCACGTTCAAGTGCAGCCCGGAGGATTTTGTGGAGCTCACGGAACGTGAGGGCATCGCTCCGGCAGCCTACGTTGGGCGCTACAAGTGGGTCACGCTTGCCCGGCCGGATGTGCTCACCGAATCAGAACTGCGCGATGTGATTTCGAAGTCCTACGGGATGGTTGCGGCCAAGGCGAAGCCGGCCAAAAGAGCGCCGGGAGTTCGCAAGCGGAAGACTCCCGCTGCATAATCCGGAGTCATTTGACGTGCCCCTGTACGCTGGGCTAGCCTCAAAAGTCCGCATACAATCGAGCTCTGAAGATGCTGAAGGCGATTTCCACATATATCTACGTTAAGGAGCGGCTGCATCCCGGCCTGCTCGACAAGCTGGTAAGCGGCGGCGCGCAGGCCATCGAGATTTTTGGCGCGCGGCAGCATCTGGACTATGCCAACCGCAAGCAGCACGTTCGCGAAATCGCCGACTGGTTCCGGACGAGCGGGGTGCCGCTCCACTCGGTCCACGCGCCTCTTTACGCCGACTACGAATGGGGACGCGCGGGCGCTCCTCCGATCAACATTGCTTCAACCGACCGTGCCGCGCGGATCGAAGCCATGGACGAGATCAAACGCGCCATCGAACTGGCCGAGCAGATTCCGTTTCGATTTCTGATTCAGCACATTGGCACGCCGAACGAGTCGTATAACGAGCGCAAATTTGAAGCCGCAATGACCTCGGTTGAACATCTGCGCGCCTTTGCCAAACCGCTTGGAGTACGTGTGCTGCTGGAAAACATTCCCAACGAACTCTCTGAGCCTGACCGCCTGGTGGAGTTCATCCGCACGGCGCACTTTGACGATGTGGGTGTGTGCTTCGACACCGGCCACGCGCACATGATGAGCGATGTTGCTTCGGCGTTCGAAGCGGTGAAGAGCCACGTGCACTCCACGCACATTCATGACAATGCGAAGGACAAAGACTCTCATCTGTGGCCGGGCGCAGGGACGATCAACTGGAAAGAGACTCTGGAACTGCTGAGCAGCGCGCCCAACCGGCCGCCCATGCTGCTGGAGATTGAGGAGAACGAGAAGATCAATCCCGTCGAGAAGATGGGGGAGGTTTTTGGACAGCTAGTACCGGCGTAGGAATTCACCGCCGAGAACGCCGAGCTCGCAGAGAAATCAAATGGTTTTCTCGGCGTACTCTGCGATCTCGGCGGTGAAATGGTTTCGGAATGAATTCACCGATTACAACAATCTCGGAGATCGGCAAGCACGACGGCCAGTCGGTCACGATACGCGGATGGCTTTACAACCTGCGCGAAAGCGGCAAGCTGCTGTTTCCGATTTTTCGCGATGGCTCGGGCACGATCCAGGGCGTGGTGCCGAAGAACGCGGTCACTCCCGAAGTCTTTGACGCCATCAAAAATCTCACGCAGGAATCGAGTGTGATCGTCGAAGGCAAGGTGCGTGCCGATAAGCGCGCTCCCGGGGGATACGAACTGGATGTTTCCAACGTGCAGGTCGTGCAACGCGTGCCCGACGATCAGCCGTTCCCGATTTCCCTGAAAGAACACGGCGTCGATTTCCTGATGGACAACCGCCACCTGTGGATACGAACTCCGCGGCAGGCTGCGATTCTGCGAGTTCGGGCCGAGATCATCAAGGCTTGCAGAGACTTTTTCGACGACCGCGGATTCACGCTCACCGACCCGCCGATTCTGACTCCGGCCGCGTGCGAGGGCACAACGACACTCTTCCCGGTCGATTATTTCGACGAGCAGGCGTACCTCACGCAATCCGGACAGCTTTATATCGAAGCGACAGCCATGGCACTGGGCAAGGTGTATTCCTTCGGGCCGACTTTTCGTGCGGAAAAATCGAAGACTCGGCGGCACCTGACCGAGTTCTGGATGGTCGAACCGGAAGTGGCCTATGCGACCATCGACGACTTAATGGATCTGGCGGAAGGCCTGATCAGCTTCGCCGTCGAACGATGCCTTTCGAAGCGTCGTGCCGATCTGCAAACCATCGGACGAGACGTTACGAAACTGGAGAAAGTGACAGCGCCTTTTCCGCGAATCATGTACGACGAAGCCGTGAAGATGCTGCAAGAGGGACACGCGAAAGGCGCGCTGGAAACTAAGTTCGAATGGGGCGGCGACCTTGGCTCTCCCGATGAAACCTACATCTCATCGCAGTTCGAAAAACCTGTGATGATCCATCGCTATCCGGCGCAGGTGAAGGCGTTCTACATGGAACCTGATCCGCAGCGGCCTGAGCTGGCATTGTGCGTGGACGTACTCGCGCCCGAAGGCTACGGCGAGATCGTCGGCGGTTCGCAGCGCATGGCGTCGTACGATCTGTTGCTCAAGCGCATTCACGAGCACGGACTGCCGGAAGAAGCGTTTAAGTGGTATCTGGATTTGCGCAAGTATGGCGGCGTTCCGCACGGCGGCTTCGGCATGGGAGTGGAGCGCGTGGTGGCGTGGATCTGCGGACTGGAGCATGTGCGGGAGACAATACCGTTCGCGAGAACGCTGCACAGGCTGTACCCGTAAGGAGAATTGAATCATTGAATCATTGAGCGATTGAATCATTGAGAAACGCATGCTGACCGTGCCTTTTCCCCCAATGATTCAATGATCCGATGATTCAATGATTCAATCCTCATGACATCTCACATCTCAACTGACAAGAGCATCTCCCCTCGCAAGATCCAGGTCATTGGTGTGCCCTTGGACCTTGGCCAATCCCGGCGTGGCGTGGACATGGGGCCCTCAGCGGTTCGAGTCGCGGGCCTTGAGGCCAGGCTCGAACAGATTGGGCACGTCGTTGAGGATGCCGGAAATGTGGCGGTTTCGATCCCAGAGCAAAAGAAGGCCGGTGATCCGCACGCGAAGTATTTGAAAGAGATCACGGCTACCTGCACCAAACATGCCGAGCTGGTTCTGAAAACGCTCGAAGCCGGCAAAGTGCCGCTAGTTCTAGGCGGCGATCACTCGGTCGGCGCGGGCACGGTGGCGGGGGTAGCAGAGTTCTATCGCAAGCAGAATCAAAAGATCGGGCTGATCTGGATTGATGCGCACACCGACATTAACACTCCGGACAGTTCGCCCAGCGGCAACGTGCATGGCATGCCCCTTGCCGCAATCATGGGACTCGGCCCCGCAGACCTGACGAATATATTCAATTTCTCTCCCAAGGTCGCACCGGAAAATTGCGTACTCGTAGGCGTGCGCGATATTGACGCCATCGAAAAAGAAAATGTCCGCCGTGCCGGCATCGGCGTCTTCACCATGCGCGATATCGACGAGCGCGGCATGCGGACTGTGATGGAAGAAGCGCTGCGCGTGGCGGGGCGCGGTACGGCTGGATATCACGTATCTCTCGACATGGATTGGGTTGATCCCGAAGACGCGCCGGGTGTCGGCACTCCTGTTCGCGGTGGTGCCACTTATCGCGAAGCTCACCTCGCGATGGAGATCATCGCCGACCATGGTCGCATGTTGAGCTTTGAAATTGTCGAGGTCAATCCCGTAATCGACGAGCACAACCGCACCGCAGATCTGGCGGTGGAACTTGCGCTGTCAGCCTTCGGCAAGAAGATCCTGTAGTCATGCGACGGGAACCAACAGGAGAAAAAATGAGGCTTTCGTCCGTTCTTGTCCTGCTGACACTAATGAGTTGCGGCTACGCTGCCGCTCAAACTGGATCGTCTGATAAGAAAGAGGCTGCCGAAATTCTGAAGCTGGAAGAATTGCGCAACCAGACTGTGCTGCAAGGCGATGTGGCGGCCCTCGACCAGATGACCTCCGATGACTACACGTTCATTACTCTGCGAGGCGAACTCCGCACCAAGCAGGAGATATTGAATGGTTTCAAGTCCGGGTCGTTTCATTACGAGTCGCGGGAAATCTCGGATCTAAAGGTACGCGTGTACGGAAAGAACACAGCCGTTGTGACTGGCCGCTCGGTGCAGAAAGGCACAGAGAATGGAAAAGACTACAGCGGCGACTATCTCTTCACGAGGGTGTACGTAAAACAAAACGGCCACTGGTTGACCGTCGCTCTGCAGACCACTTTGATCCGCCCTTAACCAGGAACCCGCGCCATCGCATGCGGCACTCCCACATCCCCTATAATGTTTGATCCCGCTGGAGCTATCTGTCTGGGTCCTCCTCGTATCCGGCGGTGAATCGTTGTGATGCTGCGTCCCGACTACAAGGAATTTTCGCGCCTCGCGAAGGACTCGACCCTCGTATCCGTCGTCAAGTCCGTCATGGCCGACCTGCTTACGCCTGTTTCGGCGTTCCTCGCTGTCTCACGGGGCGAGGACAACGCATTCCTGCTGGAGTCAGTAGAACGGGGCGAGCAGATCGGGCGATACACGTTTCTCGGGGCGGGGCCGTATATGCAGATGCGGTCTGCCGGCGGAGAGGTCACGGTCATTCGCGGGAAGAAATCTGCGCATCCAGAGGGAAATGCGTTTCAGGTCGCCAAGCAGTTGTTGACTGAGCATCGACCGGCCGCCGTCCCCGGATTGCCTCCCTTTACCGGCGGAGCCGTGGGATTCTTTGCCTACGATATCGTCCGCCAACTCGAAAATATCGGAGACAGCACGGAAGACGACCTGCATATGCCCGACTGCGTGCTGATGTTTTTCGACCGCCTTCTGGCTTTCGATCACCTTCGCCATCAGATCCACATCATTGCCTCGGCTGACGTTTCGAACGAGAGTCCACGCAAAGCTTATGATCGAGCGGTCGCCGATATTGCCAGCCTCGAAAAGAAGCTGGCAGCCGGGCTCAAACCCGCGGAGTGGCAGAAATCGCGCAGCAAGCCCACAGGCAAGCTCAAAATTCGCCCCAGGGTCACGCAAGAGCAGTACGAAGATTCGGTGCGCAGAGCGAAGGAGTACATCGCTGCCGGAGACATCTTCCAGGTCGTGCCTTCACAGCGCCTCGACTTCACGCCCGAGGTTCCGCCGTTCGATATCTACCGTCACCTGCGCGCCGTGAACCCGTCGCCGTATATGTATTTCCTGAAGATGGGGGACAGCCACGTACTCGGCTCGTCGCCGGAGATGCTGGTGCGAGTATCAGGGCGGAAATTGGAATATCGGCCGATCGCCGGGACGCATCCGCGCGGAAAAGATGAGGCTGAGGACGAGCGGCTGCAGGAAAAGATGCTCAGCGACGAAAAGGAACGCGCCGAACACGTGATGCTTGTTGATCTTGGCCGCAACGATCTCGGCCGGGTGAGCGAATATGGTTCAGTGAAAGTCAAAGATCTGATGTACGTGGAAAAGTATTCGCATGTGATGCATATTGTCTCGGCGCTCGAAGGCAAACTGCGGCCGGAGTTGCAGGCACTGGATGCGCTGGCCGCATGTTTTCCGGCTGGGACGTTGAGCGGCGCGCCTAAAGTCCGCGCCATGCAGATCATTGAAGAGCTGGAACCAACAAGGCGCGGAATTTATGGCGGCTCGGTGCTGTATGCGGATTTCGCGGGAAATTTGGATTCCTGTATTGCCATTCGCACACTGCTGATGAAGGGCAAGAAGGCGTATCTGCAGGTCGGGGCGGGAGTTGTGGCGGATTCCGATCCGGCTACCGAGTATCAGGAGACCATGAACAAAGCGCAGGCGGTGCTCAGGGCGGTGGAGGCGGCGAGAACGAAAGCATAGATGGGACATTGGAATAAGTGAATTCAAAATCCCCACCCGGTCGCAAACAGCGCCCACTTCTTGCAAAAACGGCGAGAAGTGGGGCACCCTCGGGTTTAGTATTTCTCCACTCTCATGTCCTCGGAAACTTCCCGGATCGAGGCGTTCTCTGATGGGGTCTTCGCCATTGCAATTACGCTGCTGATCCTGAACGTGCAGGTTCCTCCTGCTTCGACGGGTCACCTCGGGGCCGCGCTCACCCGGCAATGGCCTACATACACGGCCTATCTGATCAGCTTCGCCTTTATCGGGATCATGTGGGTGAACCATCATCGCCTGTTCAACCACATTCGCAGGTCCGACAACGGCCTGATGTTCTTAAATCTGCTGCTTCTGTTAGGAGTGAGCGTGGTCCCGTTTCCTACGGCGTTGATTGCCGCGCACTATTACGCGCCGGGAAGAACTCTGGCCGCAGCGGTCTTTAATGGCACTTATGTTCTGATCGCGGTCTTCTTCAATATCCTTTGGAGGCATATAGTTAGAGGAGGTCTGCTCGATCTGCGACGCAGGAATCTGCCGAGGCGATTTCGCGGCAATACGCTGTCGGACCGTTGTCCTACTTGATCTGTTTTGCCCTGACCTGGGTGAGTGTTCCCGCCAGTCTCATCATGAACATCTGCCTGGCTGTATTTTTCGCGATTCCAGCCCGAATTCAGGCAGAAAAACCCTCGCTGCAGATGCGGAGTGCAACGAAATAGTTGCATTTTTTGATTCCCCCAAGGTAATATGAATGTCAGGGCGCATCTGTGGCGCCCGTTCTGTGTTAAACCGCCCAATTCTTCCCGGGTTCGAACTAACGAGTTGTCTCAAAGACCGAGGCTAGCTGCTTGCCTCAGACCAGCTTTGGAGAGACCTCCTATGTCTTGGTACGCGTACTGCCTCACGGAACATCGCAATCTCAACGGAACACGGACTCGACGCCCCTTTGTTATAAGCGGGATCCAGGGCGTCCATAACGCGGTTGTAATGAGTTATCCCTGTGGTGAATTTGCGGTGATCGTGAGTGAGTTTGATCGGGCCAAGAACACATTGGACGAAAACCTCGTTCTTGAGCACGCTCGGGTGGTAAGCGTATTTTTCCGGCAAGGGACGGTGCTGCCGTTCAAATTCGGGACGATTTTTGATACCGACGATTGCCTTCGCCAGGCCGTACGCCAGAATCGCCGGGCCTTCGGCGAGAGCGTAGCCCGCCTGAAGGGCAAAGCCGAGATGCACGTAAAGCTGCTGGTTCGTGACGGTGCACTTAAGCAGCTACAGGACGTCATTGTTCCCCAAACGGTTGGCGGCGAATATCTTTCCAAGCTGCGGGAAAAGGCCATGGCTGACCGCGAGCGCCAGACGAAAGCCAAGGCGCTTTCGATCCAGGTCCACAGGCTGTTCAATCCGCTCGAGGAAGAAATCAGTTGTAAGCGGGTTGACACTGACGGAATGATGATTGACATCGCCCATCTGATCGACTCCAAATCCATCGAAAAATATCAGAATCGATACGCCAGCGCGGCCAAGCAACTGAAGAACTGCGAAGTTTCGGTCAGCGGGCCGTGGCCCCCATATCACTTTCTGCCGGGGAAGCTGCGAACCGTAGCGTAATCAGTGATTTGAAACAGGAAAGCCCCACTTCTCGCGGAGTGGGGCTTTTTCGCATCGGAATTAAGCCTTAGTTTCCGCCGCCGGTTCCTGATGATGGCGGTGCCCGCATCGTCCGTGCATTCCCTGACGAAAACGCTCCCGCTCCTCCGGCGTCATCGACTCCCAACGCTCTTTCATGCGGTGACGCCAGTGGCCGCCGCGATGTCCTCCGAAAAAGCCCCTTGGCCCACCGAAAAGCAGCCAGCTTAGGCCCAGCAGTCCGATGGCCTGCCAGTAGGTGATCGGGTGCAGGCCGAAGGTCGCTGGCATGAGCCAGTTCCACAGATGCAACACTGCCTGGCCAAAGCCTAAGAGGATGATCGTTCCGATTATCAGTACCATTACCAGCATTTGAACTACTCTCTGTGCCCTCATTTTATTTCTCCTGGTTGAATTCTTCATAGATCTCTCGCAGACGCCGTCTCAGGTGCAAGACCGCATATCGCTTCCGTGACAGCAGCGTGTTGATACTGGTTCCGGTCTCGGCGGCAATTTCCGCAAATGTCCGGCCTTCAATCTCATTGGCGATGAACACCTGGCGCTGTTCCGGGGGCAACTCCGCCAGCGCGTCCTCGAGTTCCTCGATCAGAACTCCTCGTGCAAAGATCCCGTCTGGACCGTCTTCGGGCGAAGACAGCACATGTTCGAGCAAAAGCGGCTCTTCGCCCTCCGAACCGCTTGCTGGCGCGATCGCTTCCGGTTTCTTCTTTCGGAAGCGATCGATGATCCGGTTGCGCGCCACCTGAAACAGCCACGCGCCGACTTGCTCGATCGGTTTCGCCAGGCGATAGGCGGCAACCAGTTCATAGAAGACGTCCTGCAAAATGTCTTCGGCGTCGCCGGGATCAGCCACCCGGCTGCGGATGAAGTTCCGCAGCCGCCCGCGCTGCTGCTCAACCGCTTCCGAGATTCGCAGGTCTTGCTCGCTTGTCATTGCGTCGATGGTAAGCTCTTCAGCCATCTGGTGGTGAAGACGATTGGGGAGGGGAAAATATTGTGTAGCACAGGCGGCCCGCCTGTGGCGGCTGGCACAGCCGAGCCAGCTGTGCTATATGGCCGGTGCTATACGTCAGCCGTTCTGGCGGTCAGAGTCACCGCCGCAATCCAGGAGATGGCCAAAGCAGCCAGTACCGCAACGGCCGCGCCTATGAAAAGAATGCGCCGCGCATGCGCTGTGGCAATGTCTATGTCCGCCAGAGGGTACGCCAGCCTGACCGCCCCACCTGAAACGGGCACCGCCACGTTGAGAATCGGCATAGCAAACTCGTTGCGTTTACGCGTCACGACACCGGTTTCGCCCCGCAATGCAGAGACAAACTCGGCGCGGCGACCCTCGTTCTCGAGCGCGGACGGCTGCACTTCGGAGTCGGCGATAACCTTGCCGTTGGTATCGACCACGGTCGCACGCGCGCCGGCAGCCAGCGCTTCCTGCGCGACGATGTCCTGAATCTTGTGGTCGTGGTCGGTGTTCACTCGGGCGGCAAACATGCGCGCCTTCTCGGTGAGACTGCGCGTAATTTCAACCCGCAGCGTATCTTCCCAGGAGCGATGCACGCTGTACCCGACACTGACAGCGCCAGCGGCGATCATCACCAGGAATGAACTCAACAAGATAAAGAAGACCCGCAGGCGGACAGCTTGCGGGCTCTGCGCGTCAATTGCCATTGGTTGTCAGAGCCAGGGTGAGCAGCGCTTTCTGCTCAACCTCGTGTGCCTTGGCTGACCCCGTCGCAGGGCTTGGGCTCGCAGACCGTTTGACGGAGAGCACCGGGCGATCGCCGACCAAGCGATGCAAGCGCGGTAACATGAAATTCATAGCGCCCATGTTCGACGGCTCTTCCTGCACCCAAACAATCTCGGCTTCGGGGTAGCGCGAGAGTTCGACCGAGAGTTCGGCTTCCGGAAATGGATAGAGTTGTTCCACGAAAACCACTGCCACATTCGATATTTTCTTCTTCTTGCGCTCGACCCGTAGCTCGTGACCAATCTTTCCCGAACACAGAAGAATGCGATCGGCTTGCGTAATTTCGCTGTCAGGACGGACTCTCAGGAAGTTGCCGCTTGAAAATTCGTCGATGGCAGAAGACGCGTCCGGATGGCGAAGCATGCTCTTGGGTGTGAATACAACCAGCGGCTTGCGCCATGCGCGCAGCGCCTGCCGCCGCAGAAGGTGAAAGTATTGCGCGGCGTTCGAGGGCTGGGCAATCTGGAAATTGTCCATCGCTGCAAGCTGCAAGAAGCGTTCGATGCGCGCGCTGGAGTGCTCCGGTCCCTGGCCTTCGTAGCCGTGAGGCAGCAAGAGGACCAGGCCAGAAAGCAGGTCCCACTTGGCTTCTCCGGCAACAATGAACTGATCGATGATCGCCTGCGCGACGTTAGCAAAGTCGCCGAACTGTGCCTCCCAGAGAACCAGCGTTTCAGGATAGTCGCGGCTGTAGCCGTATTCGAAGCCGAGGACGCCTGCTTCGGAGAGAGTTGAATTGTAGATCTGACATTGCGCCTGGCCGTCCGAGACATGCTCCAGCGGCACATATTCCTGCTCGTTCTCGATGTCGAGAAGAACAGAGTGGCGCTGATTGAACGTGCCGCGGCGGCTGTCCTGTCCACTCAGGCGCACCGGAATTCCGTTCTTTACAAGACTGGCAAAGGCCAATGCTTCGGCCATTCCGTAATCCACCGCCCGTTTACCATTGCCCATCTCGGCGCGTTGTTCGAGCAGTTTCGCAACCTTCGGATGAATGTGGAACGCGGGCGGGTAGCTAGAGAGACGCTCGGTGAGCTGTGCGAGTTCTTCAGCCGCGACCGCGGTTTCGACTTCGTATTGTGCTTTGTAGCGGCGGCCAAAGTATTTGTCCCAATAATTCGGCAATTGGCGGAGCACCGGTTTCTTGCGAATGTGGCCGGCGCGCTTCTGCGCTTCTTCCAGTTCCGCTTTGACCGCGTCTGCCTGGGAACGCGCATCTTCCAGATCGTTATCTTCGGCGTAAATCTCCCAGAGCGGCGGATGTTCCTTGATGGCTTTGTAGATCAGTGGCTGCGTGACCGTAGGATCGTCCACCTCGCTGTGCCCATGACGGCGATAGCCGATGAGGTCGATTACCACGTCGCTCCCGAACGCATACCGATAGTCGAGCGCGATCTTGCCAATGCGGATGACCGCGTCCACATCTTCGGCGTTTACGTGGAAGATTGGCACGTCCTGCCTGCGCGCGAGCTGCGCCGCAAAGCGAGACGAATGAAGTTCACGCGGGCCGGTAGTGAATCCGATCAGATTGTTGACGATCACGTGGATCGTCCCGCCGACGGAGTAGCCCGGGATGTCGGCGAGGTTCAAGGTCTCGGCGAAAACGCCCTGTCCTGCGAACGCGCCGTCGCCATGGACGAGCAACGGCAGAAACTGCTTTTGTCCACCTTCACCTGCGCGGTCCTGCTTAGCGCGCGTGCGGCCAACCGTGACGGGGTCGACGGCCTCGAGATGGCTCGGATTTGAAACCAGGTGGATGTGCACCTTTGCGCCGCTGCGAGTGGTGTACTCGCCGGTCGCGCCCATATGGTATTTCACGTCGCCGCCGCCCAGCCAGCTGCGCGGGTCAACATCTTCGAATCCCGCAAAGACTTCTTCCGGGGCGCGCTTCACGACGTTCATGATCACGTTGAGCCGGCCGCGGTGGCTCATGCCCATCACAAGTTCGACGGCGCCATAACTGGCAGCGCCATCAAGGATTTCGTCAACCAGAGGTATAAGAGCTGTAACGCCTTCGAGCGAGAAGCGCTTGCTGCCTAGGTAACGCTGCTGCAACACGATCTCGAACAAATCCGCCCGAATCAGGAGGTCGAGCGCGCGTCCCTGGTCAACCGCGGCGGGCTCGGCTTCGAGTCGTTCCTGAATCCAGCGGCGGCGCTCAGGATCAGCAATGTGCATGAACTCGGCACCGACGGTGCTGCAGTAAACGTTTCGGGCTTCCTGCGCAAACTCGCTATCACTTTGCAGCTCGGGATGCGGAATCGGCGCGAGAAACCCAAGCGGATCGAGGTCGGCCTCGAGGTATCCCCATTGGCGAAAAACGTTGAAGACGCGGTCGCGGTCATTTTGCGGTGCATCCATGAGTGCGGTACTGCCGGACGTGGCTGATTTGGACTGTCGGGAAGGCATAGCTTAGGTATCTAGAATAATGGATGCAGAGGCGGGGCGCAGTGATTCGGAAGTGACTTTGGGTCTTACCTCAAGGCGGCCATGCGGATTTTGAGGACGATGGGAAGCGAGGACTTTGTGAAGAGCGGACTAAAATCCTCACCCTCCCGCTGGGGAACGCGGGAAGGGTGGGGGTCGAGGTGCTGCTGCTGATCGTCATTGTGAGAAGTTGAATGCGCTGAAGAGGTCATCGATTGCGGGGCTATTCAGCGGTACGTAGGGATCGCTGGACGAGACCATCGGGTTGGGATCGTTATCACGGCTTCGCGAGCTGAGCGTGCCCAGATTCCAGTTGCGCTCGATGAACTTGGTGAGCGAGACATGGTCGCTGTAGCTGTGGTTGACGTGCCCGCCCTGGGTGAAAGGCGAGACGATGATCAGCGGAATGCGGGTGCCGTCGCCGAAGAAATCGACCGGCTGAACGTATCCCGAGTCATAGTATCCACCGCCCTCGTCAAAGGTCACGAAAATGGCCGTATCTTTCCAGACCGCGGGATTTGCCTTGACCGCGTCGACCACTTTCTTCGTGAACCCTTCGAAGAGATCGAGCTTCGATGAGGCAGGATGGCCATCGGTCGGCCAGCCCGGCTTGAGGATCGAAACCGCCGGAAGGTGGTCGAAAGACACATCGTTGTAGAAGTTCTCGATGTCTTTGATGTGGTTGGTACGAAGCTTGGCATTCGTCATGATTCGGGTCTCGTACTGGAACGGATTGCAGATGTTGCAGTAGGTGTCGAGCACGCCGCCTGGGTTCTTTACGTCCTGATTCCAGCCATCGCCGTAGTACCGGAACGACACGCCGGCGTCGAGCAAGGCGTCGCCAATGCTGCGAACCGAGGTTGGCGGAATTGTGAACGGAGACTTGTTGCGATCGACTACGGTGCCATTGGCATTGAAACCGGGGTTGTAGTTGTTCAGGAGATAGTAGCGACCCGCCTGGCAATTGGGTTTGATCGGCGGAGAGAGCGACTGAAGGTAATCGACGACGGAGGAAACCCCAGGATGGTTCGCGTCTGCGCACTCACTGTAGCTGCCGCCACCGGTGCCGTTGGCACCACCATAGCCGTCAGAGATGTACCAGTTATTCGTGCCGGGTTGCGGATTGGGGTTTTCGATTTCATGCTTGGGCGGCGTGGCCGCATGGCCATGACCATCGCTGTACCAGATCGCATCGGCGAATCCGAACAGGATGTGGTTCAGCCCCGTACCTCCCTGGCCCGCCTGGTGGAAGTTATCGCTGAGCGTGTAGCTGTCGGCCAGCGACTTCAAGTAAGGCACATCACCTTTCTGCACGTTATAGAACTCCATCGCGGTTGAGCCTTCGCCGGTGGAGAGGAAGCCGGTCGGCGGCGAAGTGGAGCCGCTCGAACCATCGCTGCCGGCGCCAATTGTAACTTCAACCCACGGGAACAGATCGGCAAGGCAGCCGCTGGGATTGTGAACTGTGGACTGGCTCGCATAGCAGTCGAGCTGCTGCCACATCTGGTAGAAGCGGTGGACCGGGCTGTTCGCGTAGTCGTCGTACTTCACACCGGGAGTGAGTTGGAAGACGCCACGAGGCAGGTGAAACACGTTGGGAATACGCGTATCCACCTGGGTATAGGCATTCAGTCCGGTTCCGCCGGTGGTCATGAATGTGTAGAAGCCGTTGGCAAGGGCAAAGGGCTCGATCTGTTTTGCCTGCGCAACAGTTGAGAAAAACGGCGTCGTCGGCCCGCCTGCGACCACCGGAGGAATGTTGTCATAGGGCACTTTTCCTGCGGGGCTGAGCGAATACTTTGCCGGATCGTAGGCTTTGTACTGATCGGAAAGAGAGTAGTTGGGCCCGGGCGTGCCATCGGCATTTACGATCCCCTTCGAAAGAAGGTTAGACACAGTGCCGTGCTTAGGAACATAAGTAGCAAAAACATGGTCAAAGGTGCGGTTTTCACCGAGGATGACGATCACGTGCTTGATCGGGGAGTTCGTTCTTGCGCTGCTTGCCGGATTGGGAACCTGAGCATTTAAGGAAATGGGAATGATTGGGTTGACGACTGTGGCGAAGAGCGCTGCTGCCAAGCCCGCATACCTGATGCCGGCTTGCAAGACATTGCGGTACTGCATTGAGTCCTCCAAGGGGATTACTTACGATTCGCCGCCAACGGAAAGAAGGTGAGTTGAAGCTTATAGAGCAGGATATGAAGAGAAGATGAAGCTGAAATTAATTCTGAGCTGAATTGTGGAAGGTCACAGTCTGCATGACCAACTGAGGATTTTGATTGAGGTTAGAACCCTAACGCGGGTATGCACGTCAGGTATACCCGCGTCGAGGTTTATCTCCCCCACTCGCGGATGAGGAGTCTTGGCCCAACCGAACGTTACTTGAGAAATACCACCAGCAACCGCCCATCCGAGTGATATCCGCCGCCGCTGGCGTTCTTGGCGTCCTGCACCGGATTCGGAGGAACGTAATAAGTCATGCTTTTGACCTTGCCGGATTTATCCAAACTTTGAGCGATGTTTTCGCGCTCGAGGTCAACCTCAGGATCAATCTTGTGGGTGAGGTGTCCGCTGCGCACGTCTTTCTCAAAGCCGATATCGTGAGTTCCGGCACCCACGAAAACCATCTCATCGCTGTAAGTGAACGGGGCTTTCCACATGCGGAAGTGATGACGGCTCGCGACAACTGAAAACGCCTGCGCCTGCTCGTAGCCGTAATCCTGCATGCGATCGAACAGATAGAGATGGCTCATGGGCATCTCGAGGTAATCCTTCTTCTGATACGTGTTCATGATCGCCTTGAGCCCGGCTTCTTTGCTGTCCACATCCGCGAGGTGCCAGTCTGCCGCATCCAGCGCGGCTTTGGCGCGGTCTTCGCTGGCGATGATGACGAAGTTCACCATGTCGCCGGGGTTGCCGAGATGATCGTGCACGCGCCGTGGTAAGCCGTCGAGGTTTTTGCGAAGGCCGGAGTCGAGAACTAGCGTCGGAATCTTCAAGCCAGAGGCGGCAGCTGGAGTGCTATTCGCGCCGCTCGAGCTCACTGCATTCGCGGCATCCGAACCGTTGTTGGTGGCCGGTTTGCCAAGTTGCCCTTGCAGCCATACCTTCGCAGCAGAAGAGAGCTGGTCTTTCATCTTCGGGCGTTCAGCGGGACGGTCAAGCGTGTTTTGAGCATGCGTGATCTCCGCCTTTACGACGAACACACAATCGGACTGACCGTTGATGCCCAGGAAAAGATGCCCGTCATTCTCCGCATGCAGCTCGCGGGTAGCGCCCACCAGAACCGGCGTCGCACTCTGGGATGTGCGCGCTATCAGCGCGCCTGCGGGAGCACCGGAGACTGGTAGCTTTTCGCCCGATCCAGAACCTGCTGGCGTGCAATTCCCGGACGTACCTGATTTCGATTCGGCGGTAAGCGAAACATTGTCGCCCGCTTTGAGATCGGTGCCGCTGTCGATCCACTCCTGCGCAGCCGAAATTGTGTACGAAAATTCCTGCGGAGCATCGGTCTGGGCTGATCCGATCGCAGGCAGAAGAAATGTCAGGGAGAGGACAATGCAGCGGCGTTTCACAGTGCGGCCTCCGCTTGAACGTGCTTTCAATTATGCCAAAAAACAAATCGCCCTGGGCTTGGTCCAGGGCGAAGCGGTTTTTTGAAATAGCCTCTTACGGCCAGCGCTTGGCGCTGTCTTCCCATCCCGCGGCGCGAGCGGTAGGTTGCACAGGGGCGGCCTGTGGCTGCGGGATGCGAATCGGTTGTTGTGGCGCAGGATTGGCAGTGGCGAGTGTCGGCTTCGCGGTTGGGACATCGGAACCGGCTTCTTTGTCGTCGGAAAGTAGAGGGGCGGCGACGCGCAACGCTTCCACCTCCTTTTCCAAACGAGCAAGCTCCAGCTCTTTTTGCCTCAGAACCTCGTAAACATTCTTCATATGTTTGGCACCTGAGAAAAACACGAATCGAGAAGCAATTGATCGAACTTTATGCAGTACCAGCGATTTTGTCAAGAAAAGAAGCGCGTGGGAACCAGAAAACACGCGGCAGGGGCTGAAATGAGGCACCACGTGAAACCTATTCACCACAGAGACACAGGGGCATAGAGAAAGCCAAGCATGTCCTCGGAAAGTGAACGAACTATCGATTTTTCCTGTGTCTCTGTGTCCCTGTGGTGAATTGAAGTTCAAGTTTCTGGAGAAGCAATGGTGTACTCTCGCTGGATGAGAGTTCCGCTTGCCCTCCTGCTTTTGCTGATGCCGCTTTACTCGGCTGCGCAGAGTGCTTCCGGCGCGACTCCCGACTACTCCGGCATGTACGAATTTCTTCGCGACGGCGAATTCGTGCAGCTCACCATTGAGGAAAAAGGAAACGTGACGGGATTCATCTCGCGCTTTGGAGATTCTGAAAGCGACAAGGGCGTTTTCATGAATCAGTTCTTTAAGTCGGGAAAACTGGGCGGAGAGAAACTGGTCTTCACCACCGAACCAGTTCATGGCGTGTGGTTTGAGTTTGCCGGCGCGGTCGTGCGCGGCGCGGGAAAGAAGCCTGATGAGGAAGCCTATTACGTCTTGCAGGGAACACTGACTCGCTTCAACACTGACCAAGACAAAAAGACAACTTCACAGCCCAGATCGGTCGAACTGAAATCATTTCCTCGCGATGCTGCAGCTAACTGAGCCGGATCCGTGGTGGAAAAAGCTTTAAACCGCAAAGTGCGCGAAGAAAATCCGCGAAGGCCGCAAAGAAACCGGGCTTGGCGCCCACATCTTCTTTGCGTACTTTGCGAGGCCCTTTGCGTCCTTTGCGGTTAAAGTCTTTTTGCCTTAAGCTCCGCCCATCTGCGAAACTAGTTCTTGCCTCCTGAAGCCAAGCTCTCCTTCGTTCCTGCCATGGCCGCAATCGCCCATGAGGCTGGTGCATTGTTGATCGGGTACTTCGATCAGCACGTCAAAATCGAATACAAAGGCGAAGCCGACCTGGTTACCATTGCCGACCGCAAATCAGAGGCGCTGATCCGCGAGCGTATTCGGGCGCAGTGGCCTGGACACGACGTAATGGGAGAAGAAGAAGGCCTGCGCGACACCGGCAGCGAGTATCGCTGGTATGTGGACCCGCTCGACGGAACTACGAATTTCGCTCACGGGTTTCCCGTGTTCTGCGTATCTATGGGCTTGCAATACAAGAACGAAATGATCGCCGGAGTCTGCTTCGACCCTACGCGGAATGAACTGTTCTCAGCCGAAAAAGGCAAGGGCGCGCAACTCAATGGCGGACCGATTCACGTTTCGAAAGCGGGCCGGCTTTCAGAATCACTGGTGGGCACGGGATTCCCCAGTTACAAGCGCCACAAGAATCCCAATATTCACTTTTATCATCAGATCACGCTGCGGACGCACGGTGTGCGGCGCGCCGGCTCCGCGGCGCTGGATCTGTGCTACGTTGCCGCGGGTCGCCTCGACGGTTTTTGGGAGTTCAATCTGAATCCGTGGGACACGGGCGCAGGCGTTCTCGTGGTGGAAGAGGCGGGTGGCCGGGTGACGGATTTCCAGGGTGGTGCATTTCAACTGAACAGCCGTGAGACGCTGGCTTCAAACGGCCTGATTCATGAGCCGTTGTTGCATGAGTTCCGGGAGATTTTCGCCGGGCGCGGACTGGAGCCGCTGCCCGATCCGCGGGAGTATGCCGGAAGTCGGGAGTCATCGCCTCGATGAAGTTTCAGGTGGTTCTTTTATGAAGAGACAGATTGCAGCGGCGTTGCTTATATTCTGGACTGTGCTTGTATCGGCCGTACAAGCGCCCGACGCGGAATACTCGAAGTCCTTCGAAAAATGGAAATCTGAACTGGTTGATAGCCGGAAGAAAAACTGGCTGTCGCTCGCAGGACTGTTCTGGCTGAAACCTGGCGAGAACACGTTCGGCAGCGCGAATGATAATTCGATTCTTTTGCCTTCAGGGCCCGCTCACGCAGGAGCATTGGTGCGCGACGGAAAAACCATCAGCGTAAAACTGCAATCTGGCGTCGAGGCGAAAATTGGCGGAAAGCAGATGCTGGAATCCAAGCTTGACGCCGATGTCACCGAACATCCCACTATGATCGAACTTGGGTCCATGAGGATGTTTGTCATTGAGCGCGGAGATAGAGTTGGCCTGCGCGTGAGGGACCTGGATAGTCCTGCAATTCGGAGTTACGCCGGGCCCCAGTTCTTCCCGGTTGACCTGAATTATCGGGTTACTGCGACCTTCACTGCCTCAGACGGAAAAAGAACCATGGATGTACCCAATGTGCTCGGCGACATCACTCCCAGCCCGATCGTCGGCGAGGTCCACTTCAAACTCGACGGACAGGATTTGAGCCTGACCTCGTTTGAGGGCAGCGAAAAGGAAGGCCTTAGTTTTGTGATTGCCGATGCAACAAGCAAGATGGAAACCTACCCCGGCGGAAGATTCCTCGACACAGATCCGGTTGTAGACGGCAAGGTGGTGATCGACTTCAACCGTGCGTACAATCCTCCCTGCTCGGTTACGCCTTACGCCACCTGCCCGCTCGCTCCGAAGGAGAACCGCATGACAGTGGCGATTTCTGCAGGAGAAAAATACGAGCGCGCCCACGGGCACCACTGAGAAGCAGAACCAGTGCGGCATTTGGCAGGTTCTTAAAACTGACGTTCATCCCTCATGGCCTATCTGCAAGAACTTTCACTCGGTGCCTCCCCCGCTTTCTGACGCATCACACGATATGGACCGCGTAACCTTTCGCCCCTCTCCCGGCATATAACTATCAGAATGTAAGTTTCGAAACGCAATGAGAGCGCTGGAGCGGGAACCGGACGAGCGGACATTGATCGAAGCTGCGAGGCAAAATCGGTCGCACTTCGCCGAACTTTACGAGCAGAACTTCCATCGGGTGTATGCCTTCGTGGCGCGGCGGGCGGCGAACCGAGAAGAGGCGCAAGACCTCACGGCGGAAGTCTTTCATCAGGCCCTGGCTTCGCTTGAGAGTTTCAGATGGCAGGGCGCGCCGTTTATAGCGTGGCTCTACGGAATCGCGGCAAACGTTTTAGCGACGCACTGGCACAAGACCGGCCGCAACCCTGAGCAACTGGCGGAAGACTGGGACCAGGGGGGCACCGATGAGATCGAGCGGCGGGCGATGCTGGCGGAACTGGTGGAGTCGCTGTTGCCAGATCAGCGAACGGTGATCGTTCGCAGGTTCATCGAGCAGCGCAGCATCCGGGAAATTGCGCTTGAGCTGGGTCGGAGCGAGGGAGCGGTAAAACAGCTTCAGCTCCGCGCACTAGAGAATCTTCGCGAGAAATTGGGGAAGAGGTTATGAACCGAGAAGTCATGGCTGACGAACTCGACCGGCAGATCGAAGGGATGCTGAGCGGAAAGCGCACCATCGGCGCCGACTCCGATCCGCTGCTGGCAGTTGCTGCCGAGTTGCCGATGCTGCCGGATCGCGAGTTCAGGGAGAGTCTTAAACAAATTCTGGTGGAAGCAGATGCCCATAGCTTCAGTGCGGAGTTTGGAAATGCCCACCCAACGAAAAGCGCGTTGGGTGGGGCACCCTCATCGGTTGTAGCTCACGCTTCGAACGGGAAGAGCGAATGGCACCAACCGACTTCTCTTGGGGCACTGACGCCGCTATTCGGAAGCAAACACACGGGCTTGTTTCCTGCCGATCAACGCAGTTTCCTGGTGTCGTTCGCCTCGCACGCTGCGTTGATTGCACTAATCGCGTCCGGCATTTTTGTTGGGAATGTCACCATCGTCAAGCGGACTTTTCTAACTTCCGAAATAACTTTTCCGGCGGCCGGACACGGTGGCGGCGGATCGGGCGATCGCAGCGCGATTCAGGCGACGAAAGGAACTCCGCCGAAGTTCAGTGAACGGCAAGTGACGCCCCCGGTCATTGTGGTGCAGAACGAGAAACCGAGGCTGCCGGTCGAATCGACCGTCGTCGGCCCCCCACAGATTGTGTTTCCCCAGTCGAACCGGATCGGCGATCTGGTCTCGACCAATATTGTCATTCCGTCCAATGGAACGGGAGAGATGGGGGGGGCAGGCGATGGCAGGGGTACGGGGCTCGGCATCGGCGATGGGCCGGGGGTGGGTCCGGGCAAGGGTGGCGGTTTTGGAGGGAACCAATATCAACCTCATCTGGGCATCACCGCGCCACGCGCGATCTACGATCCTGAGCCGGAGTATTCAGAAGAAGCCCGCAAGGTGAAGCATCAGGGAATTGTGGTGTTGTCATTGGTTGTGGACGCTCAAGGCCACACGCGGGATATTCGCGTCGCGCGCTCACTTGGGATGGGGCTCGATGAGAAGGCCATCGAAGCTGTGAGGAAATGGAAATTCTCACCGGGCAGCAGCAATGGCGTCCCTGTCCCCATGCAGGTGAACATCGAGGTGAATTTCAGGCTATATTGATAGATTTTTCTCTGCGACCTCGGCGGGTTTCTCTGCGTCCTCGGCGGTTAAAAGCTCTTAACCGCAGGGATCGCCGAGAACACCCGCGGAGTTCGCAGAGAAAAACTTCCGACAAATCAGCGGAAGCTGGCGCTCCTAAAGGTCTGCCTGAAGTCGGCCCCTTCCATTTTCACGATCCGGCACATCTCATGGAGGCGGGAGCGCATGCGCTCTCCAATGCGATCGCCTAGAGTTTCTCCACGGGCGGCGCGCTGGGCCCGGGCAAACTCGGAATTGCCGTTTGACTCGCGCGGCTGATCATCCGGATAGTTGGTGGTGATGATGGTGGTGCGGTTGTCGTTGTAGCGCGTGTTCAGAATGAGACTGACTGTGTCCCAAACCCACTCGGTGGGCTTGACTGCACCCAGTTCATCAAGGACCAGCACTTCAGCTTCGAATACGGGACGAAGGACTTCGAGTTCGGTGGCGTTTACCGAAGCGTTGTACGAATTCTGGATCTGCTTGAGCAGCTCGCGGTAATCGTAGAACAGGCATGGAATGCCCTTGCTTGTGACAAGCTCCCTGATAATTCCGACGGCAAGGTGCGTCTTACCTACGCCGATGCTGCCAATAAACAACAGGCCAGTGAGGTCGTGAGCCGGGTGATATTCCTCAACGAATTTGCAAGCCGCCATTCGCGCCTTGAGCAAATGCGCGTGCGGGCCGTCGAACTCAAAGTTCGCGAGCTCGCAGTGTTCGTAGCGCTTAGGAATTCGCGCCGCTGCCAACAAGCTTTCAGAACGCTGCTTCAGTCGGCAGTCGCAACGGACCACGCGATTTCCTTCGGCCGACTTCCACCCACTTCCACCACACTGCCGACAAACCTCAACAGCAATCTTCATGAACAAGTCTCTCTATTGAATGTGCACTGTGGGAGGCATTCCCGCAAGTGTTCAGCGGAGAAGCGCTGTGGCAAAGCTGTGGAGGGAAGGACTCGGTTGTGGAGAAACGAGCAAAAACAGAATTCACCACAGGGACTTAGCGACCGATTCAACGATTGAATCATCGGGGGATTGAATCATTGAACGCAAACTGCACGCCCCAGATGCCGCAATGATTCAAGCATCTGATGATTCAATGGTTCAATTTGCTCGCCGCTCGCGTGTTTCGCCGACTAGGGTTTACACATTCCGCACCGGGTGCGGATTTCCACAGACAAGAACTGTTGACATTCGCAAACTGCGGGCGCTAAATAACTGCGGCAGGTTTTCCGCTCAAATGTTGAATTCGCCCCTATCCGTCAGGGCGGGGGTGTGTTCAATGCCTGCCGGGCAGCGATACCCGGCAAAACGAGCAAAGGAAGCCCTCCCCAGGAGCTACGATGAATAAAGCAGATCTGATTGACCGCATGTCATCGGGGGCCGGGATCAGCAAGACCCAGGCTGCGGCTGCAATTGACGCGGGCGTCGAAAGCATCACCGGTGCACTCAAGAAGGGCGATCGCGTTGCTCTGATCGGGTTCGGGACTTTTTCAGTTTCGCAACGCAAAGCGCGAAACGGCCGCAATCCGCAGACGGGTGCAACCATCAAAATTGCCGCACGCCGTGTGGCGAAGTTTACTCCGGGCGCCGAGTTGAAGAAGGCCGTGAACCGCGGCAAATAGTTAGACAATAATTCTTAGAAAAACGGCAGGGGGTCGGCCCTGCCGTTTGCTTTTGGTGATGGGCTGTCGAAACCGTCGCCCGTCGCTGGTCGCTGGTCGTTCGCGAAACCCAGAGGAACAAGCTATTTGCGGACCGGGCCAGGAAACCGCGTTCACTCGCCAAATCTGCGGAAAAAAAGCAATTTTTGCCAATCCTCCCGGACCGGCGTAAGACTTACGACCAACGACGTACGACGGGTTTCGGTTTGCTGAATCCTTCGACCATCCTTTAGAATCAAATAGTTCACAGAAGATCTGGAGACCCCAATGAAGGCAGCTGTTCATCCCTCATATAACGAAGTGCGCGTGCATTGCGCGTGCGGCAACACATTCGGCACCCGTTCCACCCACAAGGGTGATATCCACGTGGAAATCTGCTCGAGCTGCCATCCTTTCTTTACCGGCAAGCAGAAGCTGATGGATACGGCCGGCCGCGTAGAGCGTTTCCGCCGGAAGTACGGCAAAGTGGAGACGGCCAAGAAGTAAGTCTTGCGCGCGAGAGCGCGCCCCTAACCGCAGTCGCATCTTGAGAGAAAAACACTCGGGTGTGCGCCATTTGCGGTATCTGCGATTTCACAGCCCTCTTCGCGCAACTTGGCATTTTCCTGCGGGTTCAATGTATGTGCTTCGGCATGGTTCAAACCTGCCGGGGCGCGTAATCCCGCATTGCCGAGGTTCGTCGTGAAGCCCTCGTTTTTCGTGAAGCCCTCTAGGATTCTGTTTTTCGCAATCGCCTTTAGTTTCAGCTCCCTAGCACCTGCCCAGGTCTCTCCCGACTGGACCCCTCAGGCCCTGCACAGCCTCGGCCTGAATGCCTCGTCGCGAACTGAATTTTCGCTCGACCACTCTATGCTGGTGCTGGCGTCAAAGCTCGACCAGGACGATCAGGACCTGCGCCGCGTGGTTGCCGGCGTGGACGGCGTCTCGGTGCACGAGTTCCGCTTTCACGGTGCCGCGACTTATGACCCCGAGGCGCTCAATGCTGTGGTCGAGGAATACCGCGCCGCCGGATGGAAGCGGCTGGTGAACAATCATTCGAAAAACGGTTATCCCACGGAAACCGATCTCTGGCTGCACTTTGAGAACAATGCCGTTCGCCGCATCGCAATTCTTCACGCGGGAGAAAGCCAGATTGATTTTGTGGAAGTCTCCGGCTCGATCAGCCCGCTTGATCTGCTGCATCTTGCCGGACACTTCGGCATTCCAAAGATTGAGGGCGGAGTGGTGCTACAGGGGCAGAACGGCGGACAGTAACCGCCCTAACCCTACATTTTCGGGAAACATTGGTCGCTACGCAAATTGGGAAGGGCACGAGTTCCACTCGTGCCGATAAGCTGCCTCGATACACGTCGCGCTTTAGCGCCTGGGCAATTGCCCTCACAGCAAGCCTCCGCAGACAGTGCCACACGCCCTAAAACTCGGCCTATAATGTTGCGGCATTCCTCGCAGGATGCGTTGAGGCCACAACATGAAGTGGAACATCGCGCGCGTTGCAGTGGTCATCGCAGCGACCACTCTACTGATCGTTTTATCTACGCTATGGCAATGGCCGTGGCACGCCCTCACGCTGAAAACTTATTTCACGGATGGAATGGGATTACGTGCGGGCGCGCCGGTGCGAGTGGCAGGAGTTGATGTCGGCTCCGTTAAGAGCGTCCGCCCAAGAGCCGAACTGAAGCAAGCGCCGGTCGAAGTGATCTTGGCAATCAGGACAGATTACGAGCTCCGAATTCCGGACGATTCCGTCGCCTCCCTTTCGACCTCTGGAATCCTGGGACCAACTTACGTGAACATTGATGCTCGGAACGCATCGGGATTACCGATTCGGTCCGGCGGAACCTTGAAAGCGAATCCGGTTACGTCAGATGGGAACCCGACGATAGAGCAGATACTGAACAGACTAGCGATTGCAATCAACCCGGATGCTACCGCCGAGTCGCTCGACAAACTGGAAGCACTCATCAAAGAGCGTTGCGGCGGAACAATGAAGGACGAGGATCATGGAGCTCTAAAGAGGCGGGGATCGAACGTTACGAGAAGCCGCCGAGTTGGTGGCTAACTCGCTACCGTGCTCGGTTGCGGCGCTTCTTTCGCGTGATGCGCAGCCATCTCCGCGCGCGCCAAGTCCAAATCGCGTTGCAAGAGATCGAGGACGCGAGTTGGCAGTTCGTCGCCCCATTCATCCTGCTCGGTGTCGGTCCAGGTGCCATTGAGTCGAATGGTGTCGTTGATATCTTCGGGAAACGCCTGCCGATATGCGCCGTCCCGCATGAGTATGTCGCCGACCCTGCGGCCGGTGGCAAAGTCGTAGATTCGCCGGCTGGAGCCCCCGTCAGCGTTTGAGTAGGCCAGAAAGACTTCGCCGTCGTTGCCGTACTCCGCGCGATAGTACCAGGCATGACTGGCGTCAATTTTCGGATGATGGCGGCGGCGATTCGCTTTCTCGGCAGCAGCTTCGGTTGGCACTTCCTTCGAAGCGTCGTAGTAAAGGATTCGCTGGCAGGAGTCGCAATAAATCAGCTTGCCGTTGCGAACTTCGTTGTAAGTCTGCGGACGCAGCACCACCGAGCAGCCCATGCACTTATGGTCGAGCACCTCGGCGATGCCGGAACCACGGAACTTCGAGACGCGCTCGTAATGCCGCAGCAGGTCAGGATCAACCGCCGCGCGCGCCGCATCACGTTTTGCGTTCCACTCGGCGAGCTCTTTTTCGTCTTGCGCGGTGCGTTCGCGGGCGACGACCTTCTCTTTCTCGATCTCCGCGGTTTCTTCTTTCAGTTCGGCTTCGGCAGCCTTCACTTCTTTTTCGCGGGCTTCGGCGTTGACCATCAGTTCGAGAATCTTGTCCTCATTCGCGCTGATTTCCTGCTCGGCGAACTGGATCTCGTGCATTAACGCCTTGTACTGTTCGTTGGTTTTGACGTCGAGCGACTGATCGCGATATTTCGAAATCTTTCCGCGCTGATCCTGAATCGCAGATTCGTACTTCTTGCGCGCGGCCTCGTCGCCCTTCACCGAAGCCTTCGCTTTTTCAAGCGAGGCCTTCGTGCCGGCTAATTTTTGTTCGATGACCGCAACAAGTTTGGGAAGTTCCGCGATTTCAGCCTTCAGACGCTGGATTTCGCGGTCCGTGCGCTGCAGCGAGATTAAGTGCTCAATTTCAGGGGACATCAGGGATGCTTCATTTTAGCATGCAGTGTTGCGGCTCCGGCTCTCGGCTCTTGGCTCTTGGCTCTCGGCTCTCGGCAAAAGCCTTTAACCGCAGAGTTCGCAGAGACAGCGCCGAGAGCGCAGAGAACAGCATCACGGGCTGCGGAACCACACTAACTCTGCGACCTCCGCGAAACCTCTGCACACTCTGCGGTTAAAAGCTTTTTCGGCCCCCGGAAGCTACAATCGCTCAATGCCTCCCGCCAAGAGCCAACAGCCAACAGCCACGAGCTGCACCATCGGCGATTTTGAACTGACAGCCCTTTCCGACGGCATCTACCATCTTGATGGAGGTGCGCTGTTCGGGATCGTGCCGAAAGTCCTGTGGTCGAGAAGAGTCAAAGCGGATGAAAAAAACCTTGTCCCGGTCGGCTTGAACTCCGTCCTTGTGCGTACGGGCGAGAAGAACATCCTGATCGAGACCGGAATCGGAAACAAGCTCAATCAGAAAATGATCGAAATCTACGGCCAGCCGGCCGAATTGCTCGACCGCCTCAGTGCCGTTGGCCTCTCTCCCGATGACATCGACATCGTCATCAACTCGCACTTGCACTTCGACCACGCGGGCTGGAATACCATTCGTCGCAACGGCACAATCGTCCCCACATTTCCCAAGGCAACCTACTACGTCCAGGAAGGCGAGTGGAAGCATGCGCACGAAGGCCAGCGCGACTCGGTCAGCTATCTGCACGAGAACTACGATCCGCTGGTCGAGAGTGGGCAGATGAAGCTCCTGAAAGGCAATCAGCAGATCGTCCCCGGAATTTCCGTCGAGGTCTTCCCTGGCCACACGCGCGACATGCAAGCGATTATCATCCAGAGCGGAGGCAAGACTGCCTGCTACATCTCTGATCTGATCCCGACCAGCGCGCATGTAGAAGTGAACTGGGGTATGTCATTCGATCTATATCCGCTGGAAACCATCGAAAGCCGCAAGCGCTACTACACGCGGGCGCTACCGGAAAACTGGCTGACCCTGTTCACCCACGATCCGGAAATTCCCTGGACTTACGTGCAGAAGGATGAACGCGGCAAGCTGGCGGCGAGAAGCTTTTAACCGCAGAGTGCGCAGAGAAAAGCGCAGAGAGCGCGGAGAAAAACATAAGGACATTCGCTGCATTTCTCTGCGTCCTCGGCGAATTCTCTGCGAACTCTGCGGTTACAAGCTTTTGCTGGAAGCTACTTCAACCCATCCACCACGTACAGGTCCGAAGTAATTCGCTGGTAGGAATAAACGTAGCTTTTCAAATCAGTCGAGAAGTTGGGGCTTGCGTTGCCGAACAGGCCGGTCGGATCGGCAGGCATAAACGACTGCATCAGCTTGCGCTCGCCCGAGGCCAGATTGATGATGAACGTCCGCGCAGGAACTTCGCGGCGTCCGACGATCACTCCCTTGCCGTCCGGCGTCCATTGCACTGGCTCCTCGCCGGGTTCAACTTTCGGGACCTGCATCGCCTTGCCGCCCGCAACTGGATAGACCGAGATTTGGCCCTCGGGATCACGCGCGACAATGAGCTTCCCATCTGGAGAGATATCTTGCCGCCGTCTGACCATCGCGCCCTCAGGGCTGATCGGCTGCGGAGGACCACCCTGGCTGTCCTGGATCCAAAGCCTCAATCCGTGCCCTTCGGTGTTGCCTATTTCGAGCAAATGCCGCCCATCAGGAAAGAAGAAAGCGTTTTGTGCCAAAACATCGCCAGTTGAGATGGTCCGCGACTCTCCAGCTCCGGTCGGCAGTTGCAACAACTCATGGCGCGCGCCTGGAGCACGCGCGATTACCCATTTGCCATCCGGAGAAAGTGTTGGGGTCCGGCCTTCGCCCAAGCGCACAGCCGGCGACCCGTCGCTACCCCGTACGTACAATGCCCCGGTCTCACCGCCAGCCTCACCGGTCTCGTCAAACGAGATCAGCTTTCCGTCATTGCTCAGGTCGCGCGGGACTGTCCAATCATGCCAGCTCAGGTCACGCTCTTTCTTGTCCCCGGGCGCCAAAGCGATCATTCCTGCGCGCAGGTCATCTCGCGTGAAGAGCACTCGGCCGTCTTTCGAGATGTCGTGTAACGTCAGCGTGCCAGTCCCGAGATAAACCAGCCGTTCTTTCCCGGCGAGTGAAACTGCCCGCAGTTCCCGGCTCGACCCGGAAGTCGTGGCTGTATACCAAACCTCATTACCACCCACTGACCACGCCAGCCCCTGGGCGCTGACAAATTGCTCGCTGAGTGTTTTCTTGCTTCCGGAGAGATCCACCGTTGCCACGGTCCCGGCATCGTCGCGCTCGAAGGCGTGGTCTATAAAGGCGATGGTTTTTCCGTCGAGTGATATCCGGGGGTGGCTGACCCAACCAGCAGTTTCGTAGAGGACCTTTCCCATCGGAAATTCGAGCCGGTCTTTCCCGTCAACCCGGCGCACAGTGGCCATGCTGGAACCATCCGGCGCCCAATCGGCGTACTCGACTCCATCGGCGATGGGGCGAGGTGCGCCTCCGCCGACCGGCGCGCGTCCTAACATCCCCGACGATTCAAAGCCTTCCGGTTGAAAGTTGCTCGCAACTAAGAGTTCTCCGGAGCTGGAAACGGCGTACACGCCTGTCGCCGGCGCTCCCAGCGGCCGCGATTCCGTACTTCCATTCTGCGCGGCGTAAAGTTCGATCGGCTGACCCTCCCAGGCCGCGCCATAAATCAGGTTGCCGTCTGGCGTGAAGCGCGCATTCCAGATCGTCCCTCGACGAAACGTGATGCGATGCAGCTTGGGATGAACGTCTGGCGCGCCGGGCTTGAGATAGGCTCCGAGGGCGAGGCCCGCAGCAAGCAGGACCAAAGCGGCCAGCGCTGGTCGGAGCCATTTGTTCTGCGTGGCTGCCGCGGGCGCGGTCGTTGTTCCGGATATGCTCGAGACAGATTCAAGATCAAACGCAATGTCGTGCGCAGACTGGAAGCGCTGGCTCGGCTGCTTCTCCATGCAATGCCGCACGATGCGCTCGAGCGCGGGAGCGATTGCGCCGGTCTTGAGCGCAAACTCCGCTGGCTCTTCGTTCAGGATCGCGGTCATGGTCTCGGCGCTGGTATTGCGCTTGAACGCGCGCTGCCCGTTCAGCATCTCGTAGAGAATGCTGCCGAAGCTGAAGATGTCCGAGCGATGATCTGCCGGCTCGCCCTTCACCTGCTCCGGAGACATGTAGCCCGCAGTCCCCAGCACCTGGCCCACTTCCGTGTGCGCCGCCGTCTGCGATCCTGCGGTTTCGTCAATCGGACGTTCGCGCCGCAGCTTGGCCAGCCCGAAGTCGAGGATCTTCAGCCTGCCCGCGCGGGTGATGAAAAGGTTCTCCGGCTTCAGGTCGCGATGCACAATGCCCTGCTCGTGCGCCGCCGCCAGCCCGTTGGCTAACTGGACCGCAAGCTCAATCGCGCGCCGCGCCGGCATTCCCGTGGGCGTAATGCGCTGGCGCAGCGTCTCGCCTTCGAGCAGCTCGGAGACGATGTAGTGCACACCCTCGGCCGCGCCGACGTCATACACCGAAACAATGTTGGGATGGTTCAACGCCGCAACCGCCCGCGCCTCCTGCTCGAAGCGCCGCAAGCGGTCAGGATCGTTGGTGAACGAAGCCGGCAGGACCTTCAGCGCCACGTCGCGCAGCAGGCGAGTGTCGCGCGCGCGATAGACTTCTCCCATACCGCCGGAGCCGATAAGCGCAATAATCTTGTAGGGCCCGAGTGAGGTGTCCGTGGCGAAGGACATGAGGTGTGGAGATTATAGCGCGGGATGCGAACTTCTTTGCCGCGGATCGCGCGGAGTTCGCGGATTTACAAACCAAGAAGCCATTGGTTGACAGGAATTAATCAGTGACATCCGCTTAGTTCACGAGAAAAGCGAACTAATTCCGGCAGCATTAATCCGCGCAATCCGCGTTTATCCGCGGCGAATTTGATGGTTCAGATCCGCATCGGCATCACGATATACCGGTACTTGTAGTCCTCGCTCTCGGCGGGGCGGAGCTGGCCGGCGGATTGGGGGTCCTTCAGCTCTAGGCGGACATCGCCGGAGCCGACCGCCTTGAGGAAGTCGATGATGTACTGCGCGTTAAAGCCGACGGTCAACGACTCGCCGTTGTAGTCGGTTTCGATAGAATCCTCCGATTCGCCCATTTCGGTGGATGAAGCCGAAAGCTTCAGTTCCCCTTTTTCGAGCTTCAGGCGCACTGCGCGCGAGCGCTCGTCGGCAAACTGGGCCACGCGCGCGATGGCTGCGCCCAGGTCGTCCCCGTGCAGATTGATGCTCTTGCTGTTGTCTTTGGGGAGGACTGCTTCGTAATTTGGGAACTGTCCGGTGAGCTGGCGCGAGGTCAACAGGCGCGGCCCGATGCGGAAGAACAGCGTGGACTCATCTTTCGCAAACTCGATGGTCTCGACATCTTCGGCCGCATCGACCAACACCCGCAGCTCGTCCATCGCCTTCTTCGGAACCAGCGTCTTCATCTCGCCGGAGACGCCGTCGAACTTCTCATTCGCCCGCTCGACGTGTGCCAGACGGTGCCCATCGGTCGCAACCATAGTGATCGATTCGGGCTTCAGCACCATCAGCGCACCGTTCAGCGTGTAGCGCGATTCTTCATTAGCGATCGCAAACGAAGTCCGGGCAATCATTCCGCGCAGCACCTGCGCCGGAATCTTCACCACTCCCGCGGTCGGAAACACCGGCAGGCTGGGGAAATTCGATCGAGCCATGCCGACCATCTTGGTATTCGACCGTCCACAGCGAATACTGACCCAGTGATTTTCCAGCAGCTTGATGGTGATGTCGGCGTCGGGCAGGAGCTTTACGTACTCGAACAGTTTGCGCGCCGGGATGGTGCAGGAGCCTTCTTTCTTTACTTTCGCATTGCAAGAGGTCCGCAGGCTCAGGTCGAGATCGGTTGCGGTCAACGACAGCCGGTCGCCGCCGGCCTCAAACAAATAATTCGACAAGATGGGAATCGTCGTCTTGCGCTCCACCACTCCCTGCGTGGCCGAGAGCTCGCGGAGCAGTTCGAATTTGCTGATGGTAATTTCCATTGCTGTTGCGCTTCCCACTGCGGGTGCTGCCATCGCTTCAACCGGCATATGCCCTGACCTCTTAAACGCAGCGCCTGAAGGCGTGCCCTGATACGAACCCTGCTACTTCTGTTACTTCCTTATATCAAACCAAAATCTAATAAAACCAGCAGTAACCGTAGGGACGAGGGAAAAGTGGAAATTTAACCTAAGTCTAACCACTCCTTCAATTGCGCCTGCTACTTTCGTGTCCAAGATCAGGGCCAATCATGGTGCCTGCCGAACTAAACTTTGGCCTATTACCTGATGTCGGCCCCGTTTCCCCACAACTTCCACATCCGCTCCACAACTGCATCCCCGGAAGACCTCGCCAGAATTCGGAAATCCTGGTCGAAACCGCTGTTTATCCGCCTAACTGCTCGGTCAATTTATTGAGCAGCCTGTTCAAATCCTTGTCGGCCTTGCGCGTCTCCTCAATCTTCTCGACCGAGTGCAGCACAGTTGTGTGATGCTTACCGCCGAACTGACGTCCGATCTCGGGCAGCGAAGCTTCAGTCAAATGCTTGGCCAGGTACATCGCAATCTGCCGCGGATAAACAATGGCCCGCGAATTATTCTTTGCTTTGATTTCGATCAGCCGCAGTCCGAACTGCTCCGCCACGGCTTTCTGGATGGACTCGATGGTGACCTTGCGCGCCTGGGAGTCAATAAAGTTCTTCAACACCTGCTGCGTGTAGGGCAGAGTAATCTCAGATCCGATTAAAGACGAATGGGCGACCAGGCGAATCAGCGCGCCTTCAAGTTCGCGGACATTCGAGCGAATGTTTGACGCGATGAAGAGTGCCACGTCCGTGGGCAGCGTGATCCGCTCCTGCTCAGCTTTCTTTTGCAGGATCGCTACCTTGGTTTCGAGATCCGGCGGCTGAATGTCGGCAATCAGACCCCACTCGAACCGGCTGCGCAGGCGGTCTTCAATCTCCGGCAGCTCTTTCGGCGGCCGGTCGCTGGCGATCACGATCTGCTTCATCGACTCGTGCAGCGCGTTGAACGTATGGAAGAACTCTTCCTGCGTGCGTTCCTTCTGCGCCAGGAACTGGATGTCGTCGATCAGCAGCACGTCCACGTTGCGGAACTTGTCGCGGAACGTTGTCATCTTGTCGTAACGCAGCGAGTTGATCATTTCATTGGTGAACTTCTCGCTGGAGACATAACAGATCGCCGATTGCGGCATCACGCGTTTGATCTCGTGGCCGATGGCCTGCATCAGGTGGGTCTTGCCCATTCCGACGCCGCCGTACAGGAACAGCGGGTTGTAAGCCTTTGATGGCCGCTGAGAGACCGCCTGACACGCGGCGTGTGCAAACTGATTGCCGCTGCCGATCACGAACGCGTCGAAGGTATAACGCGCGTTGAGTTGCGCCGCGCCATCCCAATCAAACCGCGATTGCGATCCCGCATGAGCCCCGATCGCAGGCGGCGGAGCGGAGAGCCCGCCGTCGTGCCGCACCGGAGTGTTCGCAGGATCGTTCTCAGGCGTGACGAACTGCACGTCATGGCAGTCGTCCATGTTGAGATTGTCGAGCGCTTCCTGAATCAGATCGGCGTACTTGTCTCCCACATGGCAAAACTCTGGAGTGGGAACTCGGATGTACATGATCCCATCGCTGGTGTGGCTGTAACGCGTGGGCTTGAGCCAGGTGTCGTATGAGTGCCGGTTAATTTTCTTTTCGAGCGCATCCAGAATGCGCGACCACGGATTCGGACTGAGAGTAGGAGTTGGAACGGACATATGAAAAATTCACTGCGGGCCGCGGCTGGGGCAGCGCCTGTATTGAAACCGAATGCACCCGAGGCGCCGGGTTTCGGCGTAGCGGGCTTTACAGTATCGCTTCGTTTGCCAACTGGGAAGCTTGATTCGAGCTGGCTGCGGACGAAATCAAACTATCTTCAACAGGTGGTCATGCTAGCACAAAAGTTTTCTGTTTGTGGAAATCTTTTCAAGAAAATTTCACGCGAACTCTGATTTGAATCGCGAAGAAATTTTTCTGTCAAGTGGCAGAGTTATAAATGCAGCAGGAGTGGTGCACAAAGGCAGCTATTGGCAGTTGGCTATTGGTTGTTGGCAAAACGCCAGGCAGCGATTGATGAGACATGAGGACTCAGTGCTCGCCTACGACTTCCTCAGTTTTTGCCAACAGCCAATAACCAACAACGTCTGTTTGACACAGGCATCCCCAGCACCTAACAATCCGTCTATCGAGTAGCGCCGTGGAATCAGAGACCATTTCGCACTATCGAATCGTCGAGAAACTCGGCGGCGGCGGCATGGGTGTGGTCTACAAAGCTGAGGACACGCGCCTTGGGCGCTTCGTGGCTTTGAAGTTCCTTCCACCTCAGCTGGCAAGCGATCAGCAGGCGCTCTCGCGTTTTCGCCGCGAGGCGCAGGCTGCGTCAGCGCTGAATCATCCCAACATCTGCACCATCTACGATGTCGGCGAAGACAGAGGCCACGCATTCATCGCCATGGAATTTCTCGATGGCGTAAGCCTCACCCACTTGATCGCCGGCACACCACTCGAGTCCGAACGCCTGCTTCCCATCGCGACAGACATCGCCGATGCGCTCGACGCCGCGCACTCGCAAGGCATCATTCATCGCGACATCAAGCCGGCAAACATTTTTGTCACCAAGCGCGGACATGCGAAGGTCCTGGACTTCGGGCTCGCCAAAATTAGCGACCGCGCTTTGTCAGGTTTTTCATCGCAGGCCACGCAAGATGACCTCAATCTCACCATGCCCGGCACGGCGATGGGTACAGTGGCCTATATGTCGCCGGAGCAGGCGCTGGGCAAGGCGCTCGATCCGCGCACCGATCTTTTCTCGTTGGGCGTTGTGCTCTATGAAATGGCGACGGGCAGGCAGGCGTTCACAGGAACCACCTCGGCGGCAGTTTTCGATGCCATCCTGCATCGCAATCCCACGCCGGCTTCGGGCTTGAACTCCAATCTGCCGGCCGGTCTCGAACCGATCATCAACAAGCTGCTTGAAAAAGAGCCCGACCTGCGTTACCAGACAGCGGCGGACCTGCGTTCGGATCTCAAGCGCCTGCGCCGGGACAGCGCGTCTGGTCACAGCGTAGCAACTTCAACCAACCTCGAAATCAAGCCGGAGAAGCATTCGCTGAAACGTGGCGCACTTATTGCAGTATTGCCAGGCGTCTTGGCGGTGGCGGTGACATTCTCATGGACTCACTTCGCGTCACACCCAAAGAATTCCGAAACGAACGTGGCTGTGCCGCCTCAAGTTTCAGCGCCCGAGACCTCCTCAACACCGCCGCAGGAATCAGACGACGAGCCGCAAAGCGCAAACCAGCCTCCGTCCACTGAGCCGCACAGCAGGCATCCTGAAGCGCCGGCGGCTCCTGCAGCGCAGGACTACGCTCACATGGGAACCGATATCGCGAACCGTGTGCAGAAACAGGTGGATGAGCAGCTGCGCCAGCTGGGTGTCTCGCCGTCGGGAAGATCAGGAGCAGGTATGACGAGTGCCTGTGCTCAGGTTGTGAGGGCGTGCACGCTGGCCGGCTTCGGAAGCGGCAAAGGCAACGAAGGCAAAGGCTTGTCCACCGATTGCGTCGATCCTCTGATGCAAGGCAGACCTCAGCCGCCAGAGGCAATCATTCCCCTGCCAAAGGTGGATCGGCATCTGATTGCCGCTTGCAAGCAAGCAAATCCCGAATTCGGCCACGGAAAAAACCGCAAAGTGCCGCTACCGTCATCAGACTCAGATTCTGATTCGCAGTAAGGTCGTTCGGCTGCGCAGCTAGCATTGGAATATCACGCCGGGACTTTCAGCCATGACTGCTTCATTGGTACTAACAACGCTGTTGCGTTCGAAACCCTTGCTACTGCCTCTGGAGCTTCCAGAGGGCGGACAAGGCATTAGCGGCATCCTGAATGGACTGCTTTTCGGTGGTGGCGGGTTCGCGTTGGAAAATGGGCTGATGCTTCTTAGCGGAACCGGATATCTTTGCACCGGCTATCTTGGATAAAGCAGCCTGATATTTTTCTTGCAGCTCTCGAGGACTCATTGGCGCTCCTTCAACCTCTGGTACGTTCTTGATTTGACCTTCAGAACGCAGGATTGCCAATACTGCGTGCTGCGGAGTTGAGTTGAGGAATCCATGTAGAGGCTGGAGCATGAACTTGTAGAAAGAAAAGTAGATCTACGCAGTAAAGAGGCTCTCGAACCAGAAAACGAGCTGTGTCGGCATACGGACCTCAGGATTTTTCGCGTTACTTTTTCGGCAGTGTTGGCGCAGGCTGTGTTGTACTCGAGCGCGCTCCGGTTTACCGTTTCACAACCTGTCATTTATACTTTCTTTTCACCAGATTCCAGGGTGCCCCGTCAGACTTTCGCTTGGACGGGGTCTTATTTGAATAAGGAGAGTAGAACTTTTCCATGCCGAAACGCACATTCCAGCCGAACCGCCGCAGCCGCTCGAAGGTGCACGGCTTTCGCACGCGCATGAAGACCAAGCAGGGGCGAGCGGTTATCTCCCGGCGCCGGGCCAAGGGGCGCAAGCGAGTTTCAGTCAAGCCAGGGTTTCGTGAGTAAAAATCCGCTCTAGGCTTTTGGGGCTTTAGGTTTTGCAAGACCCAACGTTGGGCTTTGATTTTGCGGCCCAACTCCTAGAGCCTGCAACCTAGAGCCGACGTTGAATTCCGCGGACCAACGTTTCCCAAAGAATCGCAGATTACTCAAGCACCCGGATTTCGAGCGGGTGTACAAGCAGGGCAAGCGGCACTTCGCGGCGAACATAACGGTGTTTTATCTCCGGCGGGAGAGTGAACCGGGCGGAGGCAATCCGCGTATCGGTTTCACAGTGGGAAAGGCGCTGGGCGGCGCGGTGCAACGGAATCTTATCAAGCGCCGGCTGCGTGAAGCGGTCAGGCTGAGCGGATTGCAACCGGAGTGTCCGGTTGATATCGTGATCAATCCGAAGCGGTCGTTTTTGAGTGCAGAATTTTCGGCGATCCGCTCCGAAGTGAGTGCGGCGTTGCGGGCGATCGAAAGATCGTCAGGGAAAAGCAGACGAAGTTGATGGCAATGTTGGCAAAGTTGGCGAAGGCCCCGCAGCTGGCAGCAACCGCGCTGTTGCGCGGTTACCAATTCGCGATTTCTCCGTTGTTCCCGCCGTCGTGCCGATATGTCCCGACTTGCTCCGAGTACGCAATCGAGGCGGTTGAGCGTCACGGCGTTTTGCGCGGAGCGGCTCTATCCCTGTGGCGGCTGTTGCGCTGCCATCCGTTTGTGAAGGGCGGGTTCGATCCGGTGCCGCTGAACCCGGTTTCGGACAGTTGCCCTCACGCAAGAACCCACTAACTCATGGCCGAATACCGCAGCCCACAATCCGAACCCGGCAACGAGCAACGTTTCCTGCTCGTGATACTGGTGATGGCCGCGGTCATCTTCGGCGCTCAGTTCCTGCTGCGGAAGAACACTCCTGCGCCGGCGGGAGACAACAGCAAACAAGCTCAGCAGCTGACGCCGGCCGCGCAGGCTACTAGTTCTGCTCCGTCAGCGCCTGCTTCGAAAACTCAAACGCCCCCTGCTTCGGCGAAAGCTCCGAAGCAAGTTGCGGCCAGCAAGCAAGCCGAGGCAGAAACGGAAACGGTAGTCGAGAACGATTTCTACCGCATTACTTTCACCAATCGCGGCGCTCAAGCGAAGTCCTGGTTGCTGAAGAACTACAAAGACGATCAGGGCAAGCCGCTGGATCTGGTGAATCAGCCGGCAGCTGCGAAGTTTGGATATCCGCTCTCGTTGTGGACTTACGACGAGGGGCTGCGGAACAAGCTCAACTCATCTCTGTACGTTGCTTCGCCCAACGGCACGATTAACGCCCCCACGAAGCTCGAGTTCGAGTATTCCGATTCCGGCCTGACAGTCCGCAAAACGCTCGAGTTCGACGATACCTACGTTGTCCACGTCTCCACAGCGGTTTTTCAGAATGATGCCCCGGTTTCCGCGTTTCCGGCCTGGCCTGCGGGGTTCGGCGATCAGACCAGTCTGGCTGCGTATGCCTCGGTCCAGTTCGAATATCAGGCCAACCAGAACGACGATCACATTGCGGCGAAGAAAGTCTCGGGTGGAAATACTCTGCATGGTTTCTACAACTGGATCGGCGTCAGCACTTCATACTTCGGCGCGGTTTTTATTCCCGACAATCCCGACAATCTCACCGCGGTTACGCTGCACTCCCCAATGGAATTCCTGGCGGATCCCAACAAGCCTAACGACAAGAGCAACGTAAGCATACTTGGCGTCGCCGCGGGCCACCCAGGCGAAACTAGCGCGCGACTGTTCGCGGGACCGAAAGCTTTTAACGTGCTCGATTCCGTGCCGGTGCCGTCCATTGTGGGCGCTGACAAAGACCTGAGGAAAGTAGTCAACTTAGGCTGGTTCAGCCCGATTGCCAGGCCGCTGTTCTCGTGGCCGTACATCGGGCTGCGGTGGTATCACCAATATGTTCACAGCTGGGGCTGGGCGATCGTGATCCAGACCTTCATCATCACGATCCTTTTGCTACCGCTGCGCATATATCAGATGAAGTCTGCCTTCAAGATGCAGCGCATTCAGCCGCAAATGAAGGCGATTCAGGAGAAGTACAAGAAGTACAGCATGCGTGATCCGCGCAAGCAGGACATGCAGAAGGAAATGGGAGAGCTGTACAAAGAACACGGCGTGAACCCGGTCAGCGGTTGTCTGCCGCTCTTGGTGCAGATGCCGTTCTTCATCGCGTACTACAAAATGTTGAGTGCGCTGATCGAACTCCGCCAGGCTCACTGGCTTTGGATCCACGATCTTTCATCCAGCGACTTCGTGCTCCCGCTATTGATGGCGGGCAGCATGTTCCTGGTTCAAAAGATGACTCCGCAAGCGGGCATGGACCCTGCGCAGCAGAAGATGATGACCGTCATGATGCCGCTGATGATGGGCTTCCTCTTCTTCCGGCTTCCGGCGGGACTGAACCTGTATTATGCCGAGAGCAATCTGATCAGCATCGTCCAGCAATGGATCATGAATCGCACCAAGCTCGGCCGCGAGATCCGAGAGATCAACGCCAAGCGGGCGAAGAAGAAAGACAAATAGCTTTCAGCCAAGAGCTCTCAGCTGCATTGAGAGTTGTTGGTTTTTGGCGGGGTTTTATTGATAGCTGAAAGCTGACGGCTGCTTTTTTATGGACAAACTTCAATCTGCAAACCAGCTCAACACATTCCTCGGTCCGGTGGTGAAAAACGCCGGACTGAAGCTTCGTTACCGGATCACCGTCGATCCGCCGATCGGCGACGACCGCGATTGGGAGAAGCCGGAGGTGCTTGTCGAATTCGCCGGACCCGATGCCTCCCTGCTGCTCGAACGCGGAGGCGAACTGCTGCGCTCGCTCGAGTTGCTGGCCATGGAAATGCTTCGGCTGGCTGGGAACGAGCACGAAAAGATCAGCTTCGATTGCATGGGCCACAGGAAGACCCGCCTGGAAGAATTGCGCTTGTCCGCCCGTGTAGCTGCCGACAAAGTCCGTCAGACCGGTACGCCCTATCACTTCGCGCCCATGTCATCCCGCGAGCGGCGAATCCTCCACCTCGCGTTGCGCGACGAGCATGACCTGGCCACCGAAAGCGAGGGGGAGGGCCTGCGGCGTTCAGTTGTGTTGTATCCAAAGGATTATCAGAGGTCGGCTAAGCCGGCATTTCGGCGGCGTTAACGTCAGATCTCAGTGTCTGATCCTTCCAATCAGATACAACACCAGCGACAGCACCACACTTACCAGGATGGATGTGGCCAGTGGGAAATAGAACGTGGTGTGTTTGCCGCGATAAAGGATATCGCCCGGCAAGCGGCCGATCGGCAGATTGGTACGCCCCAGAACCATTAGGGCCAAGCCGATTCCAGCAATAACCAACCCCACGCCGAGCAGCATTTTGCCAATTTCGGTCACGGTTCCATTCTAAAGTGAAAGCCCTTACTAAACTCAACTTGATATTCGCCTTTTGTTCGCTTATAATGTTTGGGCTGGCCACTTGGGCTGCTTGCATCCCGAAACAGGAGGATTCATGCTCAGCGTTACTACTCGCAATGTGGACGGGACTGTGGTTTTGCGCTGCCAGGGCAGACTCGTGCATGGCGAAGAATCGGCGCTGCTGTGTGCCGCCGTCCGTCACCATGGGCGGGAAGTAGTGCTCGACCTCGCGGATGTGACTGCGATCGATGCTGCGGGAATTGGGGCGCTGGTTTCGCTGCAGGCAGCGGGAGTGTACCTCAAGCTGATGAATCCGAGCGAGGCGGTGCGGGAGGTGCTGCGGCTGACGGGGTTGGAGAAGGTGTTCGAGATCTGCGAGCAAGCGGCCTGGGGACGCGAATCAAACTGCCAGTGCGGTAGTGCCGCGTTCTGGCGTGCTAGTTCGACAAACCCACTTATCAGGCAAATGGTGCATCGGGATCAATCGCTCGATTGACCGCTTGCACAAGCCTCCTCAATTGCGTGGTCGACAAACGCCTCGGAAGGCGTTCGATCAGATCTGACTTGGTGACTACGCTAATGAAATGGGCTTTCAGAAAAGAAGGTTCCGGTAGACCTGTTTCTCCCGGCTCCATGCGAACCACGGTCGGACCGGGCTGACCGTAACTGCCAAAAGGAACCGCGAGAATCGATTCGCTTCGATCACTTAAGTTGCGGGCATCAAGGGAAATGACAACAACCGCGTGTTTCTTGCCGCCAGTATGAGCCATCCATATGTCGCCGCGGCGGGGCAAGTGGAAGTTGCTAGGGTTCACGATTGAAGTCTACTTTGCGCGCCGCGATACGCATTGATTCCGCCAAGGCGTGTTCCTCTGCGATTCCATCGCCGGGAAGAGATTCGTAGTACTCCGTTGTGGCGTGCGCCAAGCGCCGGCGGTTTTCACGCATGCGCATCTGCTCGACGGCTTCATCCACGGCTTCGGCTAGGTTCCGGACTTTACCGGATTCGACTAGCTTGGTCAGATAATCGAAGGTTTCAGGCGACACCGTCGTCGAAAGCTTCGCACGCGCAACTTTGGTGGCCACGGCTGTCCTCCAATCTATGTCGTATTATATCACCTAAAGTGGAGGACATTCTGGCGGCTTACTCTACCAAGTGTCTGCTCCGGAATCGACGACCGTCCAGCGCGGCAAACCTATGTTCGTCGCATCCGAGAATTTCGTCGGGCGGGCGAGCGTCCAAAGTGGGGCATGGCGTCAACGCGCTGAAGGATGCCTTCTATTTGCCGGACCAAAGCGTGGCTGTGCCGCCGCGCCTTCAATTTCTCCCAAACCCTCCCCAAAAATCTTTCATTTAAATAAACCGTTTCATTTCTGTCTCTTCGGCCCCCACGCCGAAATCACTATGCTGAGCCTCAGTTCAGCATTTGAGAACCTTCAAACGTCGCCCTTTCAAATTACCGCGTTGAAGGTCTGATGAAATCAGGTATTGACTCTGCCTCTTGGATCCAATGAAATACGCAGCATGCCCCGGCATGGCTTTCTAGCCATGGAGTACTACTGGCTGATTCTAAATCGATCTTTCGTCGTGTTCTCATTTCCACAAGGCTTGTACGGATGGAAATTTAGCGGTCCAGTCAGCACTTTCACTCCTTTGTTCTTTATTCCCTTCGAAGAAATGACCAGAGATTCAGGTCTTGTACCAAACGCTGAGGACTTTAGAGAATTGATGGCAGGAAAGAGCACTTTCTTTATTCCACGAGGAGAAATTGCGACCGTCGACTATGACCAGGCGTCGAAGTGGGGAATGTTCCACATTCAGGCAAACTGTACGTCCGGTTGAAGTCGGGCGGGGCACGCGAACTGATATTGCTCGGAAACCAAAATGGCGAAGCGGTGCGTGCCGCCGTGCTTGGCGGAACACCGATCGATTGAGCCAGTTACTGTATCAACCCGCCGTTCGGTTCCTCATCCGGCGGAATTACAACCGCTGCTGCCACGCGATCTCCCGGCTCCATATGCAGCAGGCGGACCCCCTGCGCGCTGCGGCCGGATTCGCGGATGGTGCCTGAATCCATGCGGATGATTTTGCCGTACTGGCTGATCAGCATGAGCTCGGACTTCTCCGTCACCTGCGCGATGCCGACCACTCTGCCGTTGCGCTCGGTGGTCTTCACGTTGATCACGCCCGAGCCGCCGCGGCCCTGCAGACGGTATTCGTCGGCAGGCGTGCGTTTGCCGTAGCCGTTCTCGGTGATGGAGAGAATCAGCGAGCCTTTGATGGGAATGGTTGCGTCGGTCGCGGTTGCTTCGGGAACGCCGGCCTCGGCTTTTGCCTTCTCGACTTCGGCTTCGGCTTTCTTCAAGTCTTTCGGCGTGGTGGCCATGCCGACGATGTAGTCCTTCTCGTCGAGTTTCATGCCGCGCACGCCATACGCGGGACGGCCCATATCACGCACGTCGGATTCGTCGAAGCGGATCGCCTGGCCATCATGCGAGGCGAGGAAGATAATTTGATTCCCGTCGGTCAGTGTGGTGCCGACCAGTTCGTCGCCTTTATCAATGCCGATCGCGATGATGCCGCGCGACATCACGTTCGAGAAGTCCTTGAGCGGAGTCTTCTTCACCGTGCCGTTGCGCGTAGCGAAGAAAATATACCTGCCTTCTTCTTCGAGATTGCGGACCGCGAGCATGTTGCGCACAGTTTCACCGGGCTGCAGCGAAACCAGGTTGGTGACGTGCTTGCCCTTGCCGGCGGCGCCGACGTCGGGAATTTCGTAAACCTTCAGCCAGTACACGCGGCCGGTGTTAGTGAAGATGAGAATGTAGGCGTGCGTTGACGCGATGAACAGATGCTCGACGAAATCCTCGTCGCGCGTCTTCATGCCGGTGCGGCCCTGGCCTCCGCGACGCTGCTGGCGGTAGGTGGAGATGGGCGTGCGTTTCAGGTATCCGCCATGACTGACGGTGACTGCGACCTGCTCGTCGGCGATCAGGTCCTCGAGATGAATTTCGGCAGCTTCGTCTTCGATTACTGTGCGGCGCTCATCGCCGTAGAGCTTCTTGATTTCTTCAAGCTCGGTGACGATCACCTTGCGCAGCTTTTTCTCTGAGCCAAGAATGGATTCGTACTCAGCGATGTTCTCGCGCGTCGTGCCCAGTTCTTTGTTGATCTCGTCGATCGAGAGACGCGTCAAACGATGCAACTGCAGTTCGAGGATGGCGTCGGCTTGGATCGCGGTGAACGGCTTTTCCGGATCGAGCTTCGGGGCCCGGCCAGTCGTGTTGATGTCGATCTTCTTGCCGCCAAAGTACGCAACCAAATTCTCGCGAGCATCGGCGCGATTGGCGCTGCCGCGAATGATGGCGATGACGTTGTCGAGATGATCGAGCGCAGTGAGATAGCCTTCGAGAATGTGCTCGCGGTCCTTCGCTTTTTGCAGCAGGAACGCGGTGCGGCGTCGAACGACATCTACGCGGTGATCGATGAAAATCTGGATCGCCGGGATCAGCCCCAATTCTTTCGGCTGCTTGTGCACAACCGCGAGCAGGATCATGCTGAAGTTTTCCTGCATCTGGGTGTGTTTGAAGAGCTGATTGAGGATGATCTGCGGTTCTGCGCCGCGCTTGAGCTCAATCACGATGCGCATGCCGTCGCGATCACTCTCATCGCGAATGTCTGAAATGTCTTCGATCGTTTTGTTATTCACCAGCTCGGCCATGCGCTCGATGAGATAGCGCTTGTTCACCTGGTAGGGAATTTCGGTGACGATGATGGCTTCGCGGTCTTTCGAAAATGTTTCAATCGCGGCCTTGGCACGCATGGTGAAGCGGCCGCGGCCGGTCTTGTAGGCGTCGAGAATTCCAGATTTACCGTGAATGATTCCTGCGGTCGGGAAATCCGGTCCTTTGACGACCTTCAGAATTTCCGGAAGCGGAGTGGCGGGATTGTTCACCAGCATGGTGGCCGCATCCACGATTTCAGTCAGGTTATGCGGAGGAATCTTTGTCGCCATGCCGACTGCGATTCCGTCCGCGCCATTGATCAGCAGATTCGGAATGCGCGCGGGCAGAACTTCGGGTTCCACTTCGCTGCCGTCGTAGTTCTCGACGAAATCGACGGTGTCTTTATCTAGATCCTCAAGCAGTGCGGTTGCTACTCGTGAGAGCCGAGCTTCGGTGTAACGTTCAGCCGCCGGCGGATCGCCATCCACCGAACCAAAATTTCCCTGACCATCCACCAGTGGATAACGCAGAGCAAACGGCTGCGCCATGCGAACCAAAGCGTCGTAGAGCGCAAGATTTCCATGCGGGTGATACTTACCCATCGCGTCGCCGACGATGCGGGCGCACTTGCGTGTGGCGCGGTTGGGATGCAGGCCCATCTGCTGCATGGTGTAGAGCAGGCGCCGGTGTACAGGCTTCAGGCCGTCGCGGGCGTCAGGCAGCGCGCGTCCGATGATGACCGAGAGCGAATAGTCGAGATACGACCGCTTCATCTCCTCTTCAATGTTGACCGGCTGAATGTTCGCGGCGCCCGGGCCGCCATCGCCGGGAGGAGGCGTTAAAGGAAGTTGGGGATTCTGATCGTCTGCCATAAGGACGCTTCTAGCTATTAACTTTTAGCTCTTAGCTGAACAGCTAAAGGAGCTAACAAGCCTTGGTGTCGCTGAGCTTGTAACTTACTGCAAAATAACGGCTTAGTCTTATGTTGGGAGCAGAGCTATTATACCACGGGGAGGTCTTGATTTCGCGGCCTCGAGGATGATGAACCATCGTCGCCACAGCCCTCCAACCTCGCTGGTTTCACGCTCAAAATTCGAGCGCGTCCTTCCGCAATTCGCCGCGCAACGCTTTACCGCTTCACTCATCCAAGAGGCTTGCCGTAAGCTCCACTGAGACCATCAACTCAACTCAGCAAATGCACGAGAACTACAGCTGCGCAAAGAGTGCGGCATGGGCCGTCGTTACCGTAGCAGTCGTTGCCACTTGCGTGCGCGGACAATCAGGCTCTCTCCATCTAGAGACCGGCGAACAGATTTACAGGACTGCATGCGTGGCTTGCCACGGCGCTGACGGAAAAGGAACTCCGAAATCCATTGCAGGGTTCGAGCCGCCGGACTCGTTCCCTGACTTCACCCGCTGCGATCAGACGACGGCCGAAATGGACAGTGACTGGCGCGCGGTGATCGTGCATGGAGGACGCTATCGCGGTTTCTCTCAGATCATGCCGTCATTCAGCGCGGCGCTCAACGATGAACAGATCACAATGGTCGTCTCCTACCTTCGGCACTTCTGTCGCGAATCGAATCCAGACGAGTGGCCGCACGCCGAATTGAACTTGCCTCGCGCCGTTGTAACCGAAAAGGCGTATCCGGAGGACGAAGAGGTCATCTCGACCTCGGTGAACGCGCGCGGCGCACCCGGAGTGGAAACCCACATCATTCACGAACAGCGCTTCGGCGCGAAGAACCAGATTGAAGTCGACGTTCCCATTCTTTTTCAGGACCAGGCCCATACCTGGTACGGCGGGGTGGGCGACGCGACTCTGGGGATCAAGCGTGTCTTGTTTTCCAGCTTGCGGGCCGGGTCGATTCTTGCTTTGCAGGGCAGCTTGCTGGTTCCGAGTGGGAGTCGGGCGCGTGGCTTTGGCAGCGGTACGACAACGTTCGAAACGTTCGCCGCTTACGATCAGTTGTTCAAGACGAATACCTTTTTCCAGACGCAATTTGGCGCCGACCTTCCCCGCCACACCGACATCGCGCCGCAATCAATCTTCTTCCACACGGCTGTGGGCCAGACATTCGGAGCGGACCATGGCCTGGGCCGCGCGTGGTCGCCCATGATGGAGTTCCTTGCTGATCGCGACCTTAAAGATGGCGTCAAAACTGACTGGGACATCCTGCCGCAGATGCAGGTCACCATCAGCCGCCGGCAGCATATTCGTGGCGATCTCGGCGTGCGCGTGCCGGTGACCAACACTGCGGGCCGCGCCGTCCAGATTGAGTTCTATCTGCTCTGGGATTGGCAGGACGGAAAGCTGACAGAGGGTTGGTGATGCGGAGCGTGAGACTTCTTATCTTCGGAATGGTGTTCGGCATTGCTGCAGACTCCCGTGCCGCCGATCAGCACAAAGATCTCAAGCCGCAGTTTCATACCTCCGACCGCTGCCTTGCCTGTCACAACGGCCTGATTACTGCGTCGGGGAAAGATGTCTCCATCGGGTTCAACTGGCGCGCCAGCATAATGGCGAATTCCTCGCGCGATCCTTACTGGCAAGCCAGCGTTCGGCGCGAGGACGTGGACCATCCCGAATCCAAAGCGGAGATCGAGGACGCCTGCGCCAATTGCCACATGCCGATGTCGCGCTACCGGGCAAAGCTGAACGGAAAGCTTGGCGAGGTCTTCGCTCACATTCCGTTCGACGAAGACCCGAAGAAGAACGCCGACGCCGAGGACGGTGTGACTTGCGCCGTCTGCCATCAGATCACGCCGCAGAATTTCGGCAAGCGCGAGAGCTTTAGTGGCGGGTTTCTGATTGGAACACCTGCTTCGCCCGACGATCATCCCGAGTTCGGACCTTTTCAAATCGACCCGGGTCAACAGCAGATCATGCGCACTTCTACCGGCGGTTTTCGCCCCACTGCTGCGGCGCATATTCGAGACTCGGCCCTATGTGCCACCTGCCACACGCTCTACACAAAATCCCTCGGCCCGGGCGGAAAGGACGTGGGCCTGTTTCCCGAACAGATGCCGTATCTCGAGTGGCTGCATAGCGACTATCCGCAGAAGAACTCATGCCAGTCCTGCCACATGCCTGAGGTGGAAAGGCCGGCCCCGATCTCCGCAGTCATGGGGATTGAGCGAACGGGAATGCATCAGCACACCTTCACGGGCGGGAATTTCTTCGTATTGCAGCTACTCAACCTTCATCGTGACGAGTTGAGCGTAGCGGCTTTGCCGGAAGAGTTGACCGCCGAGGCCGAACGCACCAAAAATTTCCTGCAAACTCAGGCTGCGCGCGTGAGTATTCGCAATGTCAACGTGAGCGGCAGCAGACTCGAGGCTGACGCCTTCGTCGAAAACCTGACCGGTCACAAGCTGCCCACAGCGTTCCCTTCGCGGCGCGCCTGGCTGCATTTCACTGTTCGAGATGGCAGCGGAAATCTGGTGTTCGAATCCGGAGCGTTGAAGGCCGACGGCGCAATCCAAGGCAATATTAACGACGTCGAACCGTCGCGGTTTGAGCCGCATTTGCGGGAGATCACCAGAAGCGACCAGGTCGAGATCTACGAGCCCATCCTGAAAGACAGCGAAGGCCGCGTGACCACGGGCCTGGCTACGGCTGTCGGATATCTCAAGGACAATCGCCTTCTGCCGGCCGGATTCGAAAAGCAAACCGCGGACAAAGACATTGCCGTCATCGGCGATGCTGCCGACGACCCGAATTTCACAGCCGCAGGCGACCAGGTGCGCTACTCTATCGATCTCGGCAGCGCGCAGGGTCCGTTTCAGATCGAGGTCGAACTCTGGTACCAGCCGATCGGTTTCCGCTGGGCGCACAATCTGGCTTCGTACCCGGCACCAGAACCAAAACGCTTCGTGGGCTACTTCGATTCCATGCCGCAGGCCAGCGCGATCATGCTCGCGCATGCGGAGTCCAAAAACTAAAATTACCTGCCGAAAATATTGCTTGCCTGTGCCCTGGTTCTGGTGCAGAATGCTCCTGCTTCCCCGCACTGGAGGCTCCTTTGCGTCGCAAATTGATTGTTCTCTCGGCGCTGGCAGTAGTGTGTCTACTGGCGTCAGGTCAAGCTCAAACCACCCCCACCGCCTCAGGCCCAAACTCAGATCCCGTCTATCAACAGCTGCGCAATATCAGCCTGGGCGGCGAATCTGTAACCGTCAAAGACTTTGCCTTGAAACGCGACGCGGCCACCTTCCATCTGCACTCAGGCACGGTGTGTTTTGTTGCTCCCGTACAAGGCAAGGTGACTGGAGCGGTGTTTGTGGGGAATGGCAACCTGATTCTCGACCCACCCATTCCCATTGAAAGGTCTTCCTTAAAACTGCTGACCAAGCAGGATGAGTTCGTGGAAGAGTATGAGCGTCTGGTCCTGAGATTTACGGACTCCACCTATGAGGACATCAAAAAAGCCGGGACCCCGGGCGGAAGCTGTGATTCCGGGCTGCTTCGCGATTCCCAAAATGCGATGCGCCACGACCACCAGCTGAAATACAACCTTGATGCTCGCATTCTCCAAGATGTGCTCAGCACCGAGCCGGGCGACTTATTCGTAGCTTTTGTCCACGGGAAAAAATACAACGGCAAAGAGATTCTGGCGATCGATCCACATGGGGCTCCAGCGCTGGTACATCCGGTCGCGCCGGAAGAGGTGGAGTTTGTCACCTACGACGAAAACAGGCTGGGAACTTGGGCCGCGTTTCACTTTTCCCGCGAATACAAAGCCGGAAACGCCACAGGGGATGAGCAAAACTACCTGTATCAGATTACGCATCAGCAGCTTGACACTACCATCGAAAAGAACGCGCACCTGAACGGAAAGTCAACAACCACGCTGGTTTCGCTGGTCGACGGGTTGCGGGTTATTCCGCTTGATCTGTTCAGCCCACTGCGCGTGCATCGGGTTGTAGATGAGAAGCAGAGCCCGCTCGCGTTCATACAAGAGGACAAGAACGACGACGCCGATTTCTCAGTGATCCTGCCTCGGCCGCTCAAGCTGGGAGAAAAATACACTCTAACGACGGAATACGACGGGAAAGATGCCATCCGCAACGAAGGCGGCGGGAACTACTATCCGATTGCACGAGACGATTGGTATCCGAACACGATTTTCGGTGAGCTGGGTCAATATACAACGTATGACATGACGTTCCGAATTCCGAAAGGCATGAGGATGGCCGCCACCGGTGTGCTCGTCAGCGACGCTAACGAAGGTGGACAGGACGTCAGCGTGTGGAAGAGCGCTGCGCCCCAGACCGTTGCCGGATTCAACTTTGGCCGTTTCAAAGTCGAGGAGGCAAAACTCACAGCTCCCGATTATTTGGTTCAAGCGTACGTGAACCAAGAGCCTCCGGATAATGTGAAGTCGCTTCTCAGCGCAGTCAACGGAGATCTCCCGAGCTTGGACTCGCATGGAAGCGATGTCGCGCTGGGGAGCATGAGTACGTTGCCAATGCTCAAAAAAGCCTTGGCGGAGGCACAGGTCGCAGTCCAGTTGTACTCTAACTTTTTTGGGAACACGCCCTACAAGCAACTGGCGGTGACGCAGCAGTGGGCATGTAATTACGGGCAAGCCTGGCCCGGGCTGGTTTATCTGCCTAGCTGCTACTTCTATGACATTACAGTGCGTCACCAATTGGGTTTAGATTACCGCGACTTCGGATATTGGAAGGTTGTCACTCCACATGAGGTCGCACACCAATGGTGGGGACACACCGTCGGGTTCAATTCTTATCGCGATCAATGGATGAGCGAAGGCTTCGCCGACATGTCCGCCTCGCTTTACATCCAGCTTGTCGAGAAAAACCCGAAGAGATTTATAGAGTTCTGGAACGATGAACGCACCATGCTGACCGAGCGCAATAACATGGGTTTTCGTGCTATTGATGCCGGCCCGCTCACGATGGGCTACCGTATGAGTAATTCTCGTAGCGGCTTTAACGTCACGCGAGATCTCATTTATCCCAAAGGCGCCTACATCCTGCACATGCTTCGCATGATGATGTATAGCAATCAAACCGGCGACCAGGACTTCAAGGCAATGATGCACGATTTCGTCCAGAGCTACACCGGGCGCGCCGCTACCACGGAAGATCTCAAGTCGATAGTAGAAAAGCACATGAACCGCGATATGCAGCGAATCGGCAGCGGCAAGATGGACTGGTTCTTCAATGAATATGTTTACGGCACGGCCCTGCCGACTTACAAGACCGAGTCAAGCTTTGAGAAAAATGGCAGCGGGGACGCGGTTCTTTCTGTGAAGGTCACCCAATCCGGGGTGGATGGAAATTTCCGTATGCTGGTACCGATTTATCTGGAGCTTGCAGACGGGCGCATGGCCTCGATTGGGCGTGTGCTCCTGGTTGGAAATACCTCTGAGGAAGGCAAGATTCCACTCACTGGCGTAAAAGATACACCGCGGCGCGCCATGGTGAACTACTACGATGATGTGCTGGCGACGAACTAGGGAGGAGCGCTACGGCCGGATCACTACTTCATCTGGGCCGGACGGCAGGTCAAACTTCACGCCGCGTTGCTGGTTTTGCTTGAGGGTGGCCAGGAGATCGAGATCCGCGAGCTGGATGGTGCGGGTCCAGCTTCCGCTGGAGTAGTAATCGGACTTCGTGTACATAAGGCGGCCGATGATGGAATAGCTGCTGACTTCCTCCGAGTGGCCGTCACGATAAATCAGCACTGCTGGCGGAATTTGCTTTGCCGGTGCCGCTGCTGACGCGTTCAACACTTGCTGAGAAGCTTCTCCAAAATTCCCGACTTTTACCCACTGATTGCCGCGCAGTTCCAGCAGCACTGGATCCGGTAGAGGCTCAGGCTTTTCCTGCACTACTTGCACAACTGGCGGCGCAGGTTCGGGACGGTAGTCAGCTTCGTAGGGGCCGTAGTCGTCGGAGAAGTAGTAAGGAGCCCCGTAAACACCATAGCCATATGGATAGCCGGATCGCCGATAAGGACGATTGAAGAAGTGTCCGCCGCGAACTAACCCCGGTCCGAAATGGTGTCCGCCCATGCCGATTGTTATCGATCCGCCGGCAGGCCGGCCAATGCCAACCCGGCCCTGTGCGGCTGCGGTTACGCTCAACGCCAGGGATAGTCCGATTGCAGCAATCTTACCCATTCAGTTCGCCTTCGCAGCGGGAACTGTGAAGCCCACCCCGCGCTGGTCATTTTCCTTCTGAGTGGCAGGAACGTCAAGCTCTGCCAATGCGATCTTTATGGATCGGCCATTACTCAGCTCAAACAGACTGTCGCCGACAATCGCGTAATTGAGGACCTGGGACTGATGGCCGTCCTTGAAAACCAGCACGGTCGGCGGCTGCGGTTCGACCGGTTGCTCGGACCGTGGTTGGTCCGCCAGCGGCTCGTCTACCCGCGACTTCTGTCTTGCCGAATCCGAGTCCGTACTACGGCGATAATCTTCTTCGTCACGGGCCCTCGGCCTGTAATAGTCTTCACCCGGTCCGCGCCGGTCAAAGATCGTCGGGCCTCCGCGGTACTCTTCTTCCTCCATGGAATCATCTACGCCCGGTTCCATCACGTACATCGGATAGGCGTAAGGCACCGCAACGATGTCACCAAAGAACGGACTTCTCGAAAAGCCAAAGCCGCGCCGATGACCTCCGAAGCCGCGGTTTGAGCGGAATGGCTGGTTCAACCGAAATCCAGGATTTCCAAATCCAAGAGAGGTCACGCTTGCGGGAACGCCGTGGAACCCAGACTGTCCGCCAAAGTTGAACGAGGTTACGCTGGGTGGGACGCCGTGAAATGGCGAGCCGGTCGACTTGCCGGCTGTGATTTGAGCGTTTGCCTGAACACAAGCTAATCCTGACAGGGCAGATGCGAGAAGTGCGAGGTTGCGAATACCCATAATTGCTCCCCCTCTCTCATTAGAACGACCGCAGCCCGGGGAGGTTGCGAAGCTTTTGTCAATTTTACGCCTTCAGCGGCGCCACGGGCCGATATCCCACAGGCCGAGCAGGTTCCAGAGGGCGTTTGCGCCAAGAATTCCAGGAAGAACGGCCAAAACCGGATTTCGGAACCTGGACTCGAGCAGGTCAGCGGAAATCCCGGCCACGAAGACGAACAGAAAGATCACGGCAATCAGGCTGTGAATCGAATCTGAGGGGTGCGGCGATCCGGCCCGAAGAAAAACGAACAGCAGAACAACGATCAGCGGAGCAGTATTGCCGAAGTAGCGGGATCGACGCCAGGACGCGTACGCCAGCAGCGAAGCAGGAACTAAGAGCGCCATTACTGGCCCGCTGGCAACGACCTCTTTGCCAACCTGAAGGTATGCGCCCCTCATGGCCAGCGCGCGACCGCTCACGTGCAGCCACGTGGCTTCCAGCAATCCATGCCAGAGTAGGCTGGGGTGAAAGAAGTAAGACGCAAACAACAATCCCAGAGCGATTGCACATGCGGCGCCGAGAATTACGCCCGCGGCCGATTTCCTGCTCGGCGCCAGGTAGAGCATGAACGCCAGCAGCACCGGAACCACAACCGCGAGCTGAAATTCCGATCCGATGGCTAGGGCTAGAGAAACAGCCAGCAGCAGGATCCGTCGCCAGTTCCACAGCACCACCTCGCGTGGCGCATACAAAGTGTGGGAGACGGCAATCGCGGTAAACACTGCGCCAAACAGTCCCCAGGCCGCGCCGGTTTGAGGCGGCGCAGACCACAATGTGCTGGCGCGGATGACGGTCGGCGAGAAGCAGTACAAGCCAAGCGCGACGAACCCGCCGGCATTTCCGTAGAGCCGTCGCGAGACGTACCAGAGCGATGCGCCGAGCAGGGCTCCGAAAGCCACGTAGGGAGCGCGAGTTAGCCACACATAGGAGCGGTGTTCCGATGAGAGGTGAAACGGCGCTACGGGAACGGCGGCAGTCAGATACCAAAGCGCCGAGTGCTCAGGGTCGAAGTTGTTCCCGAGGGTTTGGCTTTCGTTTCCGATTGTTGGCGTGCCGGCGATTCCTCGTCCATGCCATTGTTCATAACCCTCTTCAACCGCGAAACGGTTCAGGTCTGTGGCATCCAGGGAAGTTGGGTGTTCGTGTGCGGTCAACCATGCGCATTCGGCAACGAACAGGAGCAGCAAGAATCCAGCGGCAATTTGCGCGTGCCCGAAACGCTCTCGATTGAAAAACCTGCCCATGCGGAAGCGAGTGTTTTACCATGTCGAGGCGCGATTGGGAAATGGGCTCGGGCGTCACGCTTCGGATAGTGCGCTCTTCGGTTTGAACTTGGTGGAAGAACAACATTCCGGGGATTTCGAACAGGATGCTTCGGGGCGCTTCCGCCTGCCCGGCTGGCTCCGGCCACCCATCAAGCACGGGCACGCCTATACGCTGCAACTTCTTCCTTTGTATTTCGTGGTGGCCGTGCTCCTGTTTCTAGTGCTCGGCAACAGCGTCGAGTATCTGCTTCCCGCACGAACGCCCCGGCTCTGGGGAGCACTGCTCGGCAAGCTGCTATTGGTCGTCGCGGTTGCTGTACCGGCCTTTGCGATCAGCCGGATCGAGCACCGCTCGTTCGGAGATTATGGGCTGCCGCCAGTCGCCGCTTTCGCCAAATTGTTTTGGTTTGGCGTGGCCTGGGGATTGGCATTCCTTTCGCTATTTCTGTTCGTTCTTAAATTGCTCGGAATGCTTTCATATGGTTCCGCAGCGCTGCACGGCGCGCATGTTTGGAAACTAGGCTTTTTCTGGGCGGCATTCTTTGTGCTGGTGGCGCTGTTTGAGGAATTCACATTCCGCGGCTACACGCAGTTCGCCATTCAGCAGCTCGCCGGATTCTGGCCAGCTGCGTTGCTACTCTCCGCGATCTTTGCCTTCATGCACCATTCGAATCCAGGCGAAACCTGGCTGGGCACGATCGGCGCCGGGGCCGTGGCTCTGTTCTTTTGCTTTACTCTGCGGCGGACTGGCAATCTCTGGTTCGCGGTGGGAATGCATGCCTCATGGGACTGGGCACAAAGTTTTCTTTACGGCGTTCCCGACAGCGGAGTCGTGGAACCGGGTCATCTTCTGCAAGCGCGCCTGCACGGCCCGGCTTGGCTGACTGGCGGCAGCGTGGGGCCAGAAGGAAGCGTGCTGCTGTTTGTGCTGATCGCGGTGATGTGGGTGGTGTTTGACCGGTTAACGCAAAGTCAGAAGTCAGAAGGCAGAATGCAGAAGTAACCCCCTGTCGTACTCAGTCTGGGTTTACTTCTGCATTCTGACTTCTGCATTCTTACTTCTGACTTCAAGACTTCTCACCACGAATAATGCACCGTGTAACTAATTACCCGCTCCCCATCCGGAGCAACCGACACAGGAAACTCGATCGTCTGCGCGTCCTTCTTTCTGAATTCCGTGGAGTCGTCCGTGATCTTCCAATTTGTGCAGCGATAGAGGTGTTCCACCGGCCGTACTTCCACGGCTTCCTTCTTGTGATTGCGAAGGCGGATCTCGAAGGTTTCATCCATCCAGCGCTGATTTGAGTCCACGTGATAGCTGGTGCGTTTGCGTTCGCCGGTCACGTCGAAGGCATTGCCGGTATAGACACGGATGGTTTCGTCCTTCGGGGTGTGGTCAATCATGTTCTCGCCGACAAACTCGAGATGACCATCAGTGTCGCGGCGGTAGAAGCGCAGCTTTCCCTTGGGCAACGGAATGCCCAGATGGTTTGTTTCTGAGTTCTTGAACTCCTCCATAACCCAGACTTTCGAGTTCGACGCGGTGCCGTAGTTCGCGTCGCTGCGAATTTGCTCGGGACTGTAGTAGCCATACTGCGCGGTTTCAGCGCCGTCGTAAATGAACAGCCTCTGCCCCCGGATGCCAGTCGCGCGTGCGAACTCAACCTGCTTGGTTTCCTCGTCGCGAAGCGTCGTCGGACGCTGCAGCGTGTAAAGGTGGAACTCGTCAAACGACTTCTCGCGGAGCACGGGAGGCGCTGCGGCATCGACCATCACAGCCTGATTCATCGCTTTGTATGCACGACCCGCCAAAGTAGGCTCCTGGATCTTGTTCACGTCTCCGGCCATCAGCTTGATGCGCGCATTCTCGAAGCCTTTGCCGCTTTGGTTGTGCATGGTGATCCAGCCGATGAGGTCGAGCATGTCGGTATGGGAACGGGCCTCGGCGGCATTGCCGTCCTGCACTACCAAGTTGTAATCCGACTGCCAATCCATGCCGCCGCTCACGTAGGAAATTTCGGCGTCGAACTTCCCGGGTTGGTTCGTCTGCAGAAGCCAGTTGAGCGTCGGTTTCAAGATAGAGTCGGCGCTGAGTGCCGGAAAGATCGGTTGACCCGGCAGTCCGAAGCGCAGCACGCCATCTACTTCGATGATCGGCTGCGTCGAACTCTGCTGCGGATACCCATTGACCCAATGTGTCGGCACAAAGCCGCTGCGGATGACCTTGCCTTTCATCTTGACGTCGCTGCCGTCCGCATTTCGACCAACCGCGAAATCAATGGTTTTACCTTCATAGAACGAAAGCAGCATCTCCGGCGAAACAGGGTCGTTGCGATAGTTCTGCTCGAGAATTTGCAGCGCATGCCCATTCGGATCGCGAAGGATGACAGAGTCGGGCTCCAGGTGTGCCGCAACTCCCGTGTAATGGGCCTCGTTCATGCCGGCCTGCAAATCCAGCGGAACATGTTCACGCGCGACGAAGAAATTCTGGTTGTAGATGGTGAGGGCGGTGCCGTTGTCGTCAACTGCCGTGTCGCCGATCTTCGGCGAAGGTTCCTTTGTGGTTCCCGGTGCGGCGCGCACCACGTTTATCGTAGTAACCAAGAGTAACGCGAGGACACACCCACCCAGCAGAAACCGCCGTGGCTTTTCCATAGACCTCCCCTTTTGGCACCTAAGCAAGGCTTTCGGTGTTGTACGGAGAACGCCCGCCCAGTGGGGACTTGCAGAGAATATGGAGTGGTCAGAGTCGACTGCGCGACATCTTATGCTGCTTGACCGGGCTTGAGGGCTTCTGGCCCATTGGTGCGGGCCCAGGTGTACTGAATGCGGTGAATGACGGTGAGAGTTGAGAGAACCGCAATCACCCACAACACCGGCGCCATGCGGTTGAAGAGTGCACCAATGATGACCAGTACCAAACGTTCGGGGCGCTCCATGAATCCCACGCGGCAGGAGCCGATCAGCGATTCAGCACGCGCACGGCTATAGCTCACCATAATCGCGCTGACGATGACGTAGGCAGTGAGCACGATGTAGAAGAAACGCCCGCCGCGGGCGTAGAAAACCAGCAGTCCAAAAAATTGAGATGCGTCGCTGTAGCGGTCAACCACCGAGTCGAAAAATGCGCCGAATCGGGTGACGCGCTTCTGTGCACGGGCGACTTCGCCATCTACCAGGTCGAAGAAGCCTGAGGCGATGATGATCAGGCCGGCGTAGAAGAACATGCGCTGCTGATTTTCCACGGTGGCGTAGCCGAAGAAGAATGCCGCCCAGGCGTTCACCACCAGTCCCATGAATGTAAGCACGTTGGGATTGATCTTGGTAAGGGCGAGCCAGCGGACGATGGTCCGAAGCAGCACCGCACAGGCTCGTCCGAAAGCGCTTGTCCAAGTCATGGAATCTGGTGATCGGATGATCGGGTCATCGGGCGATCGTTAAAACAGCTATCGGTTCAGATCATCCGATGACTCGATCACCGGATGCCCGGTGATTCTACTCTGCTGCCACGTCGTGAATCGTTGTTAGCGTCAAAATTTCCATCTCGCGCTTGCCGTTGGGTGTGACCACCGTCGCCGTGTCCCCCACCTTCTTGTTCAGAAGTGCGCGGCCGATTGGCGAAGTGGTTGAAATCTTGCCTGCGGCCACGTCCGATTCTTCGCTGGTGACCAAGTTGAACTCGACTTCCTCGTTCTTGTCGTTGTCGTAAACCTTTACGGTCGAGCCCAGGCCCACCTTGTCCTTGGGAATGTTATTCATGTTGACCATGGAGAGCTGCGCGAGCCGCTGCCCCAGCTGCCGCACCCGGGCCTTGACGAACTCCTGGCGCTGCTTGGCCATGTGGTATTCGGCATTCTCGCTGAGATCGCCCAGAGCCGCCGCTTTCTTGATCTCTTTTGGGAGATCGTGCACCAGCTCGTGCTCGAGCGCGTTGATCTCGTCTTGCAGCTTTTTTCGGATTGCTTCAGTCATGAGAAGAAAATTATAGAACGTCGTACGTGGTTCGTCGTACGTCGTTCGCCACAACCCAGCTTTTAGCTATTAGCTTTTAGCTGCAGCTACTCATCGGTCGGTCATATCCCGCGCAAGGCCGGCTGGGGCGAGTTTTCTGTGCCTCAAACCAGGAGCTTGGCTTTTGCGAACGACCAACGACGTGCGACGCACGACGTAACCCACACAAAACAAAGGGAGAAGACCATCGCCATTTGTAACCCTGCACCATTCTCGGTTACAATAGAAAAGTTCCTCGCGCCACGGTCTGTTCCATTATGGGCAGTAACGGTAACGGCCATTTCCAGATAGGCGAACGCGTGGTTTATCCCAACCACGGCGTCGGAATCGTCGAGCAGATCGGCACCCGCACTTTGGGCCAGCAGGTCGAGCGCTACTACCTTTTAAACATTAAGTCCAGCAATCTGAAGGTCACAGTACCTTTCCACAGCGTATCGAATGTTGGCCTCCGCCCGGTGGTCAAGAACGGCGAGATCCAGAAAATCCTCAGCTATCTTGAAGATGGCAACGGTGAGAGCGCCGCCGACTGGAAAGACCGGTTTAAAGAGAATTCGGACCGCATGCGGACCGGCGCCCTTCTGGATGTGGCGGCGGTGCTGAAAAGCCTCCTCGTGCTCAAAGAGATGAAGGGCCTGTCGTTCCGAGAAAAGAAGATGCTGGAGCGGGCGCGTTACCTGCTGGTCAGCGAACTCGCCCTGGCGCGAAACTGCGAAGAAGAGAACATCGAAGTGCTTTTGACCAAGACTCTCTCGCGCGTCAACCTTCGTTTCCCGGAGGCGGGAGAGCTGGCCTCGTAGCATCCTGTGTGGCACAGGCGCCCCGCCGGTGCGTCTTCTCCCCTCTATAATTTCCCGATGTCAGCAGCAGACACTACACCGATTGTTGGGCTCCGCGTCCTTGGTCTTGATGTTGGGTCCAGAACCATCGGCATCGCTGTTTCCGACCCCCTGGGCATTACCGCACAGGGATTGGAGACGATCCGCCGCCAGAACAAGCGTCAGGATTTTGAACAGTTAGGCAGAATTATTCAGCAGTACTCCGTCTCGGAAATTGTGGTTGGCTATCCGCTGCGCCTGAGTGGGGCCGAAGGAACGCAATCGGAAAAGATGCGTCTATTCGCCGAAGAGCTGCGAAAGCGCTTCAGCTTGCCAGTCCATCTGTGGGATGAAAGGCTGACGTCGAGTGAGGCAAACCGCATCCTTCGCGAAGCCGATCTCTCCATCAAGAAGCGAGCGGGAGCGGTGGATCGGATGGCGGCGGTTCTGATCCTGCAGAACTGGATGGAATCGAGAGCCTTGAGCGGCGAGCGGTGAGTGGCGAGCATTTTGAATAAGGTGCAATTTGCTTGCTCACAGCTCATCGCTATCTGCTAGCGACTCTGCTGCTTGTAGACCTTCCCCTCTTCCATTACGAACTGGACGTTTTCCAGCAAATGAATGTCCTGCAGAGGATCACCTGACACCGCGACCACATCTGCGTACTTCCCTGGCTTGATCGATCCGATCTCGTCGGAACGGCCAATCAGATCGGCAGCGGAAGAAGTTGCCGCCTGGATCGCCTGCATGGGAGTCATGCCGTACTTCACCATGAAGGCGAACTGTTTGCCGGCTGTGCCGTAGTCGCAGACACCGGCATCGGTGCCGAAAGAAAGCTTCACCCCGGCTTTCACCGCCTTGCGGAAATTCTCGCGATGCCGTTCGCCGAGTTCGCGATCGTGCTCGAGAAAATCAGCGGGCATGGTCCCGTTCCGGCCCTGCTCCTGAATGCATTCCTCGTCGTAGATGTCCATGTCGAGATACGTGCCTCGCTGCTTGGCAAGGGCAATGCCTTCGTCATCAATCATGGTGGCGTGCTCGACCGATGCGACCCCCGCGCGGATCGCATTCTTGATTCCTTCCGGTGAATGCGCGTGGGCTGCAACTCGCAATCCAAAGTGGCTGGCTTCATCCACTGCCGCTGCAAGTTCCTCAGGCGTGAACTCCTGCGATTTCGGATTGCTGCCGTGCGTAAGCACCGCGCCACTCGAAAGCACTTTGATGTGGTCCGCCCCATCGTGCACGAGCAGACGGATCTTCTGCCGCACCTCCCAAGGACTGTTTGCTTCCCCATAATGGAAGTCCCAGGGCAGCTGGATGTCGGGCGCCATGCCGGTCATCGCGCCTGCGCCGCCGGTGATGGTGATGTAAGCCCCGGCAACGTACATTCGCGGGCCGATAATATCTCCGCGGTTGATGGCGTCACGCAGCGCTATATCGTTCAGCGCACGATAAACCCCCAAATCGCGTACGGTCGTGAACCCCGATTCCAGTGTGACGCGCGCGTTGCGCACCGACTCGAGCACGGTTTGCGAGGCCAACTTCTTCAACTGAAACATCGGATCGCCTTCGCCAAATTTGCCGTCGGCGAGGTGGGTGTGGCAATCGATGAGTCCAGGAAGCACCGTCATGTTCGAAAGATCAAGGACCTGGGCGCCTTGAGGTATCGCTACAGATGCGCCGACGGCTTCGACTTTGTTTTCGCGAATGACGATGATCTGATTGGCAGCAACCGTGCCCTGATCGGGGTCGATCAGCTTCCCGGCCTTGATGACGGTGACTTGGGCAAGCGCGGTCTGGCACCCGAGAAGCAGGCAGAGCGTGAGCGTTTTCAATCTTCACCTCGGTGACGGAACAGAGGATAGCGATTCTATACCGAGCGCAAGCCGGGAATTCACCCTGTCATCTCGAGCGAAGCGCGCTGCGTAGTCGAGAGACCTTGTGTTCCCCGCCCTCGTGCCACTGGAACAAGAACACAAGGTCCCTCGACTGCGCATGACCTCCGGCTTTGCCTGCGGTCACGCTTCGCTCGGGATGACAGTGCGGGGGGAGAGTCTACCCAGCCGTGTTAGTCCTTTGGTAAACCGAACCCGCCCAATGACTCCTCTAAACTAGATGTACAGTGCGAAGCCTGTTCGCATTTCTAGCGATGATCGTGCTCGCCACCGCCGGTTGGCTGGTGTGGGGGTTGTGGGTCCCTGCCTCGCCGGGCGGGCAAAAGTTCGTGATGTTGCGCCCTGGATACGGCACGCGACGCATTGCCCGCGAGCTCAAAACCGCCGGAGTAATCCGCAGCACTCAAGCATTTGTGTTTTGGCATTCGCTGCATCGTCATCCCCCACTCAAAGCTGGCGAATATCTGTTCGAGCATGATGCCAACGCGATGGAAGTCCACAGCCGCCTTGCGCGCGGCGATGTTTATTTCCACAGCGTGGTGGTTCCCGAAGGCTACAACATGTTCGATATCGCGGCGGCGATTGAAGGCGCTGGACTCGGCAAGGCCACAGACTTCGTGAAAGTTGCGAGCCAGGATACCGCGCTCATCTCCGATCTTGCCCCCCAAGCCACTTCGCTTGAGGGCTATCTTTTTCCGAATACCTACAATTTCACGCGCACCCAGAGCATGCACGATATGGCGGCGGAGATGGTGAAACAATTCCGGCGCGTAGCATCGGAAGTCGGCTTGAATTCAGACGTGGAGCGTACGGTCACCATGGCGGCGATCATCGAAAAAGAAACCGGCGTGCCGGAAGAGCGAACCGAGGTTGCCAGCGTCTATTTCAACCGTCTTGATAAACACATCGCCTTGCAGGCCGACCCCAGCGTGATCTACGCGGAACTCCTGCAGGGCACCTACGGCGGCGCGCTTCACCACGACGACATGCACTTCAATTCGCTGTATAACACGTATCTCCATCCCGGCCTGCCGCCGGGCCCCATCGCTAATCCCGGCAAAAGTTCGCTTGAAGCTGCCATGCACCCGGCCCAAACCGCGTATCTGTATTTCGTAAGCGACGGCAACGGACATCACCGGTTTTCCAGCACCCTCGAAGAGCACAACAAGAACGTAGCCGCCCTGCGCCGGGCAATCCTCACCAAGCAATAATTTCAGGAAGCCTGACGGCCCCAGACACCATCTTCTATACTGTTGAAACAGCCTCTGCCACGCATGGTCGTCCTTTCTCGATTGAAAACTGTGTTGTTGCTGCTTGCCGTCGCTCCCCTGAGCGGGTGTCTCTTTCACACCCGCAGGGTGGAACCGGCGCCTGCGATTGCTCTGAAGGCAGCGACCAAAGAAGACCTGCTGAATTACATCAATTCGCAGGCGGTCAAGATCCAGAGCATGCAGGCGACGGTGGACATTGACACTTCGGTCGGTGGCGCCAAAAAAGGCAAGGTCACCGAATACCAGCAGATTCGCGGATACGTGCTTGCCCGCAAGCCCGCCATGCTGCGCATGATCGGACTTCTTCCGATTCTTCGCAACACCGCCTTTGACATGGTGAGCGACGGGCGGGAGTTCAAAGTTTCTATTCCTCCCAAGAATCGGTTTGTAGTTGGCCGCAATGACGTGGTGACACCAAATCCACAACAGCCACTCGAAAACCTCCGCCCGCAGGTGATTTACGACGCGCTGCTTTTGCGAGAGATTGGCGAGAATGAAGTGGCGGTGCTCGAGAACGGCACAGAGACGGTGACGCTGGCCAAAGATCACCACTATGACCAACCCGACTACGTGGTCGACGTCATCCGCTCACAGGGCAAGGACAGCTGGCTGTCGCGCAAAGTCGTATTCAGCCGGCTCGATCTTCTGCCCAACCGGCAACTGATTTACGACGAATCCGGTACGCTGGTCACCGACGCGCACTACGGGGACTACAAAGACTACAACGCGGTGCTGTTCCCCTCTCGCATTGAAATCTGGCGGCCTGAAGAGGAATACAAGATCACGCTGACGATGGTGAAGTTGAGCATGAACCTCCCGCTCGCGAACGAGAAGTTCGCTCTCGAGCAACCGGCGGGAGCGCAGGTCATTCATCTGGATAATCCTCCCCCACAGCACGGCGGAGGAAGCCATTAGAATGGTTGCGAGCCCTGAGCAATGAGCTGCGAGCAAGCCCGGCTCAGTCGCTCGCCGCTCATCGCTAGAAGATCCCCATGATGAACAAAATGATCGTGTCGAACCTGACGCACAGGCCCTTACGGTCGGCGATCAGTGTTGTGGCTATTGCGCTGGAAGTCACGCTGATTTTGCTGATTGTCGGCTTTGCGTTGGGAATGCTGAACGATTCAAAGGCCCGCTATGCCGGGATCGGCGCGGACGCCATCGTGCTGCCACCGGGCGCGTCGAACGTGATCACTATCAGCGGGGCTCCCATGCCGATCAAGATTGGCGACCTGATCGCCAAGCAGCCTCATGTGAGCGTGGTTTCGCCAGTGATGATACAGATTGCAACCTCCGGCGCACTTCAGCAGGTGTACGGAATCGACATCACAAGCTATGAAGCCTTGCGTCCTTTCACGTATATCAAGGGCGGGCCGTTTCAGGGAGTGGACGACCTTCTGGTGGACGACGTATATATCCACGGCAAGAACCTGAAGGTCGGAAGCGAGGTAACTCTACTTAATCATCCATTTCGAATTGCCGGCATTGTCGCTCACGGGAAAGGCGCGCGCCTGTATGTTCCGCTGGCGACCATGCAGGACCTGAACGGGACGCAAGGGAGAACGACGGCCTTCTACGTCAAAGCTGACGATTCCAGCCGCGCTGACGAGGTTGTCAGCGAGATCAAAAACATTCCCCACATGGATGGCTACAACATCTATGCCATGCGTGAATGGCTCTCCATGATGACGCCCGATAACATTCCCATGCTCTCGAATTTCATTCGCATCGTGATCGGGATCTCAATGACCATTGGAGTCATTGTGATCTTTCAAGCCATGTACACCGCGGTGATGGAGCGGACGCGCGAAATCGGCATTCTCAAATCGCTGGGCGCCTCGAAGCTCTACGTCGTGAATGTGATCCTGCGGGAGACCGCACTCCTCGCGGTTGGCGGGATCATCGTAGGCATGGCGGTGAGTTACGTTGCCAGCCTGGGAATTTCGAAGACCACAACCCTGCCGGTTCAGATCACAGCGCGGTGGCTGCTCTATTCGACGATAGCCGCAATCGTCGGATCGATTCTCGGCGCGATCTATCCCGCATTCAAAGCCGCGCAGAAGGACCCGATTGACGCGCTGGCCTACGAGTAGAACGGTTGTTGGTTGTTAGTTATTGGTTTGTTGGCTCCAACCTAGCACCGTCCAACAACCAATAACCGGCAACCGCTTCTAGCGCCACTTTACGTCGTACCCCAGCGCCTTCAAAATCTGGTTTTCGAACTCGTACTCGACGAGTACGTCGAAGTTGTTGCTGGAAAACTCCCACGATGCAGCGTATCGGGTGGTCGGCTGAGTGTAGAGCGAGTAAGCCGGTGCGTAAGTGACATTGCAGGGAGCCGGACAAGAAATCAGCCCGGTTGGATCCGGGCGCATGGTTCCGGTGAGTGCGTAAAGCTCTGCCGCTGAAATATCGGCTTGCGAAGAAACCACAAGCTGGTGCGGGGAAACATTCCAGGCGCGAGCATCGCCGGCTACGATGTCCGGCGCGGCGTTGTTCATCTCCTGTTCGAGCGGATTCAAATCGAGCTGCTGCGAGACGCTCTGCTGCGCCTGTTGCCACAACGATTGCAGCTCGGCATCGCTGTGCCTGGTTTGATTGATGAAACCAACTGGCTGAGCTGACGGCGGACGTCCGCCGCATGCAGAAAGAATCAGCACCAACACGATTGCAATGTGAGATCGCCGGCGCATGGCCGCTGTTCCGCCCTTCAGGAAGCCATCGGCAAAACCTGTCGCAATCTGCATAGTTCCCGCCTCTACACAGGTGTTACGACTTCCGGAATCTGGTTGCTAGTAGCGCGCGTGGTTACAAGAGGAGGGAAGAATCGTCTGGCGGGACAAATCATCTAACGAAGTCGGAAGTAAGAAGTCAGAAGTCAGCAGGCAGAAAATCTGAAACCCTTACATACTTGGTTTTTACTTCTGCGTTCTGACTTCTGCGTTCTGACTTCTGACTTACTCCCATGATCCAACTTCGACCCAGTAACGAGCGTGGCGGCGGCGACTACGGCTGGCTCAAGACGCGCCACACATTTTCTTTCGATCAATATCACGACCCGCGCTGGGCGGGTTTCCGTTCTCTGCGGGTCATCAACGAAGATTTCGTCGCGCCCGGCGGCGGATTTCCCATGCATCCCCACCGCGACATGGAGATCATCACCTACGTCCTCGCGGGCGCGCTAGCGCATAAGGACGGCATGGGTAACGGCTCCGTCATTCATCCCGGCGACGGCCAGCGCATGAGCGCCGGCACTGGCGTGCGGCACAGCGAGGCCAATCCTTCGACGAAAGATCCGGTGCATCTCTTGCAGATTTGGATCATGCCCGACCGCCACGGGCACGAACCCGGGTATGAGCAAAAGTCTTTTCCGGAAGGTGAAAAGCGCGGAAGGCTGCGCCTGATTGCTTCTCCCGATGGCGCCGACGGTTCCGTCACCATCCATCAGGATGCGAAGCTTTTTGTTTCGCTACTCAGCCCGGGCCAGCAATTGGAACACGAACTCGCGCCAGGCCGCTTCGGCTGGCTGCAGGTCGCGAAAGGCGCAGTTGAGTTGAATGGGAATCTGCTCAGGCAAGGCGACGGCGTAGCCACGGACGAACAGACGCTGGTGATCAAAGCCACCGAAGAATCAGAGATCTTGCTGTTCGATCTGGCATAGCCCGTGTGGCTCGGGCATTCCTGTCCGAGCTTCAGTCTCTGTTAGCATCGAAACTCTCATGGAGCGGCCTGTGGGCGTGACGGCGATTGCAATCGCGTTCCTTCTCAGCGCCGCCTATCTGTTTGCCTTAGGTGTCGGTCGCCTGATTTCGCCGGACAACATACGGCTCTCGCTCGGTGCGCCGCTTCTTCACGGACTCGAAATTTCCGGGCCGTACATGTTCCTGGCTGTCGCGGTCGTCGCCGCGACCGTGGGCTTCGGACTGCTGCGACTGAAGAACCTGGCGCGGCGAGCCGCCATCGTGCTGGCCGCTGCTGGAGTCGTCCTGTTGATTCCGAAAGTTTCCGCCGAGGCAGCGGAATTCTCGCCACGACTGTTATTCGCCGGGCTTGCAGTTATGGTCCGCGTGGCAATCGTGTGGTACTTATGGCAGAGTTCCACGGCGGAGCAGTTTCATTGACCTACTTCGCCGTAGAAGTCGGTTGCCGGTCTCCCACTCTCTTGCTCACGGCGAACTGCATCTTGCCGTCTTTCGCGTCCACCACCAGGTGATCGCCGTGCAGCACTTCGCCGTCGAGGATCTTCAACGCCAACGGGTCCTGAATCAGCTTCTGGATGGCTCGCTTCAACGGACGTGCGCCGAAGTTCGGATCAAAGCCTTCGGTGAAGACAAGGTCCTTCGCCCCATCCGTCAGCTCGATCGAAATCTTGCGCTCGGCCAACAGCCGGCGCAGGTCTTCGAGCCGCAGATCGATAATCTTGACCAGTTGCTCGCGCCCAAGCGGGGCGAACACGATAATGTCGTCCACCCGGTTGAGGAACTCCGGCCTGAAGTGACCGTGAAGGGCCTGCATCACCTGTTTCGAGGCCTCGTCGAATCCGTGTTCGGAAGCCAGATCTTGCGCTTGCAAGAATGAAGCGCCGATGTTCGAAGTCATGATGATGATCGTGTTCTTGAAGTCCACTACCCGGCCCTGGCCATCGGTCAGGCGGCCGTCATCCATGATCTGCAGCAGGATGTTGAACACGTCCTGGTGAGCTTTTTCGATCTCATCGAACAGAATGACGGCGTAAGGCCGCCGGCGCACTTGCTCGGTCAGTTGCCCGCCTTCTTCGTAGCCGACATAGCCGGGAGGCGCGCCGATCAACCGCGAAACCGCATGCCGCTCCATGTACTCGGACATGTCGATGCGCACCAGCGCATGCTCGTCGTCGAATAGAAATTCAGCCAGAGCGCGCGCGAGCTCCGTCTTCCCGACACCGGTAGGGCCCAGGAAAATGAACGAACCGATCGGTCGCTTGGGGTCGCTCAATCCCGCACGTGATCGGCGAATCGCGTTCGAGACGCGCTCAAGCGCCGCATCCTGTCCAACCACGCGATGGCGCAGGCGGTCTTCCATGTTGACCAGCTTCTTGACTTCGCCTTCGAGCATCTTCGAGACAGGAATGCCGGTCCACTTGGAGACGATGCGGGCAATGTCTTCTTCGTCCACCTCTTCCTTCAGCATGCGCTGACGGCCGCCTTTTTCGATCTGCGCAGTCAGCTTCGCCAGTTCCTGTTCCGCCTGGCGAATGAGGCTGTAACGAATTTCAGCCACACGTTGCAAATCACCCTTTCGCTCGGCCGCCTGTTCTTCGACCTTGAGTTGCTCGATTCTCTCCTTCAACTGGCGCGACTTCGCTATCAGATCTTTTTCTTTCTGCCACTTCGCCTTAAGGGCATTCGACTGCTCGCGTATTCCTGCCAGCTCCTTGTCAATGTTGACGAGCCGTTCTTTAGAATTCGCGTCGCTTTCTTTCTTCAGCGCCTGCTTCTCGATCTCAAGCTGCGTGGCCCGGCGCTCAAGTTGGTCGATTTCGGTAGGCATGGAGTCGATTTGAATTCGCAGCGATGCCGCCGCTTCGTCGATCAAATCAATAGCTTTGTCGGGAAGAAAACGATCGGAGATATAGCGATGCGACAAGGTTGCGGCCGCAACGATAGCCGAATCCTTGATGCGCACGCCGTGATGCACTTCGTAACGCTCCTTCAACCCACGCAGAATCGCAATCGTGTCTTCGACGTTCGGCTCTCCGACAAACACAATCTGGAAACGCCGTTCGAGCGCCGCGTCTTTCTCGATGTACTTGCGATATTCATTCAGCGTGGTTGCGCCAATAGCTCGCAGTTCGCCGCGGGCCAGCGCCGGTTTGAGCATGTTCGAAGCATCGATTGCACCTTCCGCAGCGCCTGCGCCCACGAGCGTGTGCAATTCGTCTATGAAGAGGACGATCTGCCCTTGCGAGTCCTCGATTTCTTTCAAGACCGCCTTCAGGCGATCTTCGAATTCTCCGCGATATTTTGCGCCGGCGAGCATGGAGCCGAGGTCGAGCGCGACCACGCGCTTGTTTCGCAAAACTTCCGGAACATCACCGGAAACAATTCTTTGCGCCAGCCCTTCTACGATTGCGGTTTTGCCGACACCGGGCTCGCCGATGAGAACCGGATTATTCTTCGTTCTGCGCGATAGCACCTGCACGACACGCCGAATTTCTTCGTCACGCCCGATCACCGGGTCGAGCTTGCCGCGGCGCGCGAGTTCGGTCAGGTCCTTGGCGTAGCGCTCCAGCGCCTGATACTTCGCCTCGGGATTCTGGTCGGTGATGCGCTGCGACCCGCGGACGGCGGTCAGAGCTTTCAGGATTGCGTCGTGCGTTGCGCCTGAACGCGCGAGGATCTCCTGCGCAGCATCGCGCTTAAGTTCAGTTGCGGCGAGCAGCAGGTGCTCGGTCGAAACGTATTCGTCCTTGAAGGTGTCAGCTTCTTTGAACGCGCGGTCGAGAAGTTGGTTCACAGCCTGCGAGAGTGCCGCTTGCGACGACGCCCCAGAAACTTTCGGCAGCCGATTCATGGCCTCGTAAAGTTCGCTCAGCACCGATTGCGGGCCAATCCCGATCTTCTCCAACACCGGCGGAACGATGCCTTCTTTATCTTCGAGCAGGGCCGCCAGCAAATGCAGCGGCAGCAACTCAGGATTGCCATGCTCTGAGGCGAGCTGGTTTCCGCGCTGAACTGCTTCCTGCGCTTTTACTGTGAATTTGTCCCAACGAATTGCCATCTTAAGCTCCAAGATTCGCTAATAGCGTTTAGCCTTTTAGCTCTTAGCTCAATCCATTATCGTCGTGGGTAGGAGCCAAAAGCTAACCGCTAAAAGGTGAGGGAGGCGCCTTTGCCGCCTCCCTCCCTCCATCCAACTTCATTCATCGTAGGCTTACGCCGCTTTGCTGACGCCCTTGCCTTCGAGCGTTTTTTCGCTGCCCACGTTCACTTTGATCTGCTTCGGCTTGGCTTCGGCCTTCTTGGCAAGCTGGATCTTCAGGATCCCCTTGTCATAGTTGGCCTGCACACTCTCGGTGTTGACGGTGTTCGGAAGCGTGAACGAGCGGGTGAAGTTGCCATACTGACGCTCCACGCGGCGGTAGTTCTCTTCTTTTTCTTCCTTCTCGAACTTGCGCTCGCCATGCACGGTGAGCAGGTTGTTCTCGATCCGGACATCGATGTCTTTCTCATCGATTCCCGGTACTTCGATCTTCAGCGTCACATTGTGCTCGTCCTCATAGACATCGACCGGCGGGGCAAAACTCGAAGTGGTCAGAGCTTCCTGGCCTTCGCCGAAGGAGTCGCGGAACAAGCGGTTCATGCGGCCCTGCAAAGTGGAGAATTCGCGGAATGGATCCCAGCGAGTAAGAACAGTCATAACAGTTCCTCCTGATTCAAAAGTCTTTAAAATGTGGCTTGATAGCTGTATTCGCCATATTTATCGTATGTAAAGCATAAAATATGAGTGTATTATTGTCAACTAATAAATGGTCTTATTTTACATCAACTTACGGCAGCTATTAGACACTTCAAATACGCTGTTTCAGGGACTCCCAATAGGCTGGGATGGTCTTTCGCGGCACCCCGGTTCTCTAAAATCCGCAAATTCCTGTGCGAATCGAGAGCTGCCGCCTGGATCGTTTCGAGAAAGGTTTCAGGGCCGACGTGGTACGAGCACGAGCAGGTCACCAGGATTCCACCGGGGCGCAGCATCTTCAGAGCACGCAAGTTGAGCTCTTTGTAGCCGCGCAGGGCAGTCGCCAGGTCTCGCTTGGGTTTGGCGAATGCCGGCGGGTCAAGTACGACGCAGTCGTATTTCTTCCCTGAGTCGGAGTAATCGCGCAACAGGTCGAAGGCGTTGGCCTCGATCCACTCGAATTCACGTCCGTTGAGGGCGGCGTTGCGCTCAGCCGACTCCAGCGCCGGATGTGAGCTATCCACGCCCGTGACCTTCTCACACCGTGGTGCGACGTGCAGCGCAAACCCACCCTGATAGCAGAAGACATCGAGTGCCTCGCCACGCGCATACTGAGCTGCCGCCGCGTAATTCTCGCGTTGATCCAGGAATGCTCCAGTCTTCTGCCCGCCGAGAGCGTCGAAGAAGAAGCGAATACCGTTCATCTGGAATTCAGTCATTAACGCTGAATCCGCTGGAGGTTGCGTAGACTCGGGTGCCATCTCACGGCCGGTCGCGGTTTTCGCGGCAGCACTTGGCGAGCCAATCTCGCCCGTTCCCACGTGTTCATTGCGCTCCCAAACAAGCCCAGTTTCCTTTTCTTCCAGTTGCTCAAGTTTCCTGACCCGCGCATCCACCCGCTCGACGATCGCACTCGGCTTCAACACGACCCTCAGCTCGTCAATTACGGTCGCGCGCAGATCCGCCGAATCCATCGCCTGCGTGAGCACCTGGAGCGAAAGCATGCTGTTATACCGGTCCACAATCAGCCCGGGCAGAAAATCTCCTTCGCTGAAGATCACGCGATAAGCATTTGTATCGCGCACGAAACGCTCGCGATAAGCAACCGCCGCCCGGATTCGCTCACGCACAAGCTGATGGAGGTCGGGAACTGGCCCGCGCGAAATCATCCGCAGCGCGATCTCTGAAGCCGAGCTGTAGAGAGCGGTGCCGATCGTTCTTGTCTGCGTGGCGCGTGGATTCCTGTCCGAGTTCTGCCGGCTCCCGCTACCCGGCTGTTCCTGAACCCGGACTACCGTCCCTGGCAAAATTCCATCGGCTTGCAACACATCTGACCGATAAACCCACGCATGCCCTGCCCGAAGCCGGTCAGCACCGCGCCTGGCGATAGTCACAGTAGGCAGGTCTGCTCTTACTTGTGTCATGGATGGAATCTTACGCGACTAAGTCGTCGAACTTGCCGGATGAAAATCGTTCTCTCCTGAGTTACCATCTCCGGCATGTCCCTGACACGCCGTTCATTCGTCGCTCTGTCCGCCACGCTGCCGTGGGCGCTCAAGGCCCGTGCTGCGTCTACGTCGATTCCCATCGGCCTCGAACTCTACTCTGTCCGTGAGGCGCTCAAGACTGACCTCGAGGGCACGGTGCGAGCGGTCGCGCAACTGGGATATCAGTGCGTAGAGTTCTATGCTCCATATTTCGATTGGACCGAGGCGCAGGCCAAGCAGATGCGGAAATTGCTCGACGATCTCGGCATCCGCTGCTTCTCAACTCATAACGACGACAAATTCTTCACTAAAGAAAACATCGGCAAAGCCAGGGACTTGAACTCGATCCTCGGCGCGAAGTACGTCGTGATGGCCTATTCCGAGCCGAACAAAGGCCTCGACGGATGGAAGGCTATAGCGGACGAACTGAACACAGCAGCCGGCACGCTCGCCTCGTCCGGCCTTAAACCTGGATATCACAACCATCAGGCGGAGTGGAAAGCGGTAGACGGAGTGAGACCACTCGAGATCATCGCTAAGAACACCGAGCCTTCAGTCATGTTGCAGCTGGATGTCGGCACCTGCCTTGAGGGCGGCGCAGATCCGGTGGCGTGGATTCGCTCGAACCCCGGACGCATTCAGTCGTTGCACCTTAAAGACTGGTCCTCCGATCCGGCGAAAGGATACCAGGTGCTTTTTGGCGAAGGCGATGCCAAGTGGAAAGACATTTTCGCGGCGGCGGAAAGCATGGGCGGAGTCGAATATTACCTGCTGGAGCAGGAAGGAAGCCGCTTCGGTGAAATCGAGACGGCAACGCGGTGTTTGGCGACGTATCGAACTACCCACGGGTAGCGCGACCCGCCTTCAAACAACAAAGAGGCCGCGCGCGGCTGGCGATGCGTCGCCGGAGTGGGCAGCTCGATTAACTTTTCGTTCCTCCAGCGCCGCCATGGTGTGCAGGCATATCTGCTCGGGCTCTCCCGCAGCCGGGACAGAAGTGAGCAGACCTTTGGCGCTGTAAAAATCGATCAACGGCGCGGTGCTGCGTTCGTATGCCTGCAGGCGAACCACAATCGCCTGGGCCCGGTCATCTTCGCGCTGATACAAGAGTCCGCCACAACGGTCGCAGGTGTCGGCAAATTGAGGCGGTTGCGAAGTGATATGAAATACCGCTTTGCAAGTGGCACAGGTACGGCGGCCGCTCAAGCGTGCGACGATTTCTGATGCCGGCAGTTCGAAATTGATCACCGCGTCCAGTTGCAACGCCTCGGCCTCCATCAGGTGCTGCAATGCGCCGGCCTGGGCGAGCGTGCGGGGAAAGCCGTCGAGAATAAAGCCGCCAGGGCACTGAAAGCACCCCGAGCGTTCGCGCACCAACTGCCACACGATGGTATCCGGCACCAGTGCGCCGTGCCGCATGAAGTTCAGCGCGCTCGACATGGCGAGCGTCTGCTCACGCGAACTCTGCGTCTTTGCCTCGCGCAGCAAGTCTCCAGTCGAAAGGTGGCAAGCTCCGTACCTTTGCGACAGCAACGCGGCTTGCGTTCCTTTGCCGACACCGGGGGCTCCCAGCAATACCACTCGCAGCGGCCGCGCCAGCCTGCCAGGCAGGTGTGCGCACTTTGCTATGCGTCCGCGGAGCCAGGCAGCGCGATCGTTTTGCGATGACGTATCCATGGGAATGCCTCCCTGCTCGCCCTACAGCAGGGCGTGAGTCAACTCTAGAGTGAGGAGGAAGGTGCGGCTGTGATGGCGATCACAGCCGTCTGTGCGTGAATTCAGCCGGCGTTATTCGCTGGGATGCCGGCCCTGAAATTCCGAGCAGCAAGGCTTTTCTGCGGGCGTGAACTCCATCAGTTCGATTCGTGTCTGATCGGGATCGTACATATTTAGCTGCCACTTGCCATCTCGTCCCATTTGCGCGTGCTCGCGATCGTTCGCCTTCCAGCCTCGCGCTTCAAGCTTGGCCTGAGCGGCCTTGATGTCTTTTACGCTCAGCGAGACGTGGTTCATCACGCCGGTCGTGCGCTGGTCAGCGTCCGGTTTAATGTTCAGCATGTATTCGACCCAGTCGGTTCCATCCGGCACCTGCATCGCCACCCAATCATCGCGGTCGTTCTGCATGCCACCGTGCCAGTAAGGGCGGAAACCAAGGATGTCTTTGTAGAAATGATCTTCTGCTGCCCGATCGCGCACGATGAAGCCCGCGTGGATGATGCGGCGGGAGATGGGGTCCGCCGTGGTGCTCTGGATGCGATCAACTTTCAATCGTTCCATGAACTCGATGTCATGACCTTCTGGATCTTTGACTTTGAAGCTACGGCCTCCGCTTTTTCCACCCGAACACGAATTCGGGACGTGCACTTTCTGGGCCGATAAATATTTGCGCATAGCTTCGCAATCGCTGGTCTGCAAGGAAATGTGGTTCAGGCGATTGACGGACGCAGGATCGGGAGCTGGACCGTAGCCGATCCACTGCTGCCCCATGTTGATAAGAAAGCGCTCCGTCTGTCCTGATTCCGACGGTTCCGTTGAAACCAGCCCAAGCACGTTCGTATAGAGCTTCCCGTTCGTTTCCGGCGAAGTCGTGTAGAAAACGACGTGGTCAATGCTGGTTATCTTCGGCCGGGCCACCGCAGGTGTTTGCCCAAAAGCACCAAGTGTAATCAGTAACAAGCATGACATGCTGAGAGTCTGTTTCATAGGTCCCTTGAACCTCGACTGAGAGGATTGCCGCTTGGCAGCAAACTGAAAAGGCGCCTTTCGGCGCCCGTTATCTTACTCCGGCTTTTGTTCCGGCTTTGAGATGGCTATCGTCTCGCCCGCGTCGCCGACCTTGAATCTCGCAAAGCGGCGGACCGAGATGTTCTCGCCCAGCTTGCCGATCTTGGTCGAGATCAGCTGCGCGACCGAGTGGGTCTGGTCCTTGATGAAGGGCTGCTCGTAGAGGCAGACCTCCTGATAGAACTTTTCCATCCGGCCGGTGACCATCTTCTCGGCGATATTCGCCGGCTTGCCGCTGGCGATCGCCTGCGCGCGATAGATCTCTTTCTCGCGCTCGAAGTCCGCCGCTGACACGTCTTCCTTCCGAATGTACTTCGGATCGCTGGCGGCGATGTGCATGGCGATATCGTGCACCAGTTCCTTGAAGTCGTCGGTGCGGGCGACGAAATCGCTTTCGCAGTTGACCTCAACCAGCACGCCGATCTTGCCTCCGGCATGGATGTACTCCGCGACCGAGCCTTCGCTGGTCACGCGCGCGGCCTTCTTTTGAGCAACGGCCGCGCCGCGTTTGCGAAGAATGATGATCGCCTTCTCCGTGTCGCCGTTCGCTTCCGTAAGGGCCTTCTTGCAGTCCATCATGGGAGCGCCGGTGAGATCACGAAGATCCTTAACCTGGGCCGCGGAAATGGGCTGTTTGTTGTCGTCTGGTTCGGGACTGACTGTAGTTGCCATAATCGTCGATGATTCCTTATTCATATCCTTATAAATTTTTGCCCGCGCCGTTTGCATCTGCGCGGGCCTGATTCCCTCAGGGGCTAAAGCCCCGCTGATCTTTAGCTCTCATCGGGACGACTGAAGTCGTGCCCTTCCAGGGGGCGCCTTTCCCACGGCTTGCGCCGCGCTGCAGACTTCGCCGCTCCGCGGCTTTAGCTGATGGCTGACGACTGATGGCTGACAGCTAGGTCGTCTGATGCTCCACTTCAGGAGCTTCTTCGGCGGTCTCAGCGGCTACGGCTTTCTTCCGTGTACCCGGCCCGAGTACGTCTTCCATGCTGATGTCTTCCGGGTTCTCGCCGGGGAACTCGGCTCCTTCGGTGCCGTATTCCGCTGCGCCCCCAGCCGGTTGCTCACCGGTTGCCGCTTCTGCCTGCTGGGCTTCACCAACGGCGCCTGCCAGATCAGCAGCTTGCTTGTCGTTCAAGAGCTGCGAGCCTTCGATAACAGAATCGGCAATTTTTGTCGCAAACAAACGAATCGCGCGCAGCGCGTCATCGTTGCCGGGGATCACATAATCCACTTCGGTGGGATCGCAATTCGTGTCAACCACCGCGACCACCGGAATTCCCAACTTCCGCGCCTCACGCACCGCGATCTGCTCTTTGTTCGAGTCAATCACAAAGACCGCGTCGGGCAGCTTCGCGAGATTCTTGATTCCCGCCAGGTTTGCCTGCAGGTGCTTGCGCTCGCGCTCCAGCTTGATCACTTCTTTTTTCGGCAGCAGCTCGTAGCGGCCATCCGTGGCCATCTCGTCGAGCTCTTTCAGCCGCTTCACGGACTTTTGTACAGTCACCCAATTGGTGAGCAGTCCGCCCAGCCAGCGCTGGTTGATATAGAAACTTCCGGCGCGTCCCGCCTCTTCGGCGATCGCATCCTGCGCCTGGCGCTTGGTGCCGACGAAAAGGATCGTCTTGCCCTCGGAGGTCAGGTCGGCAACAAACTTCGACGCCTCTTTGAACATCTTCAGCGTCTTCTGCAGATCGATGATGTAAATGCCGTTGCGCTCGCCGAAGATGAACTCCTTCATCTTGGGGTTCCAGCGCTTCGTCTGATGCCCGAAGTGAACACCCGCTTCGAGCAACTCTTTCATGGTGATATTAGCCAAACAACCTCCTTTGTAGTCTGCATCCTTCGTTCAGCGTTCGAACTCGGGATTGCTTTCCCGTCCCCGTGAAGGACACGGGAAGAATGAAAAACCAACTTTGAGCTGTGAGCAATGAGCTGCGAGCAATCCAAAATTTGGAATGCTCAAGCTCGCCGCTCACAACTCGAAGCTCAGCGCTTTGAGAACTGGAACCGCTTCCGCGCGCCCTTTTGTCCGTACTTCTTGCGCTCTTTACCGCGGGCGTCGCGGCTGACCAGTCCTTCGGACTTCAGCTTTTTGCGCAGATCGGCGTTGAACAGCATCAACGCACGAGCGATGCCGAGCTTCACAGCATCGGCCTGGCCGTTTACGCCGCCGCCGGAAACATTGGCCAGTACGTTAAACGTGGCCGCAGCTTCCGCCGAAATCAGCGGCTGCTTGGCACTCGAGCGCTGCGACTCGGTCACAAAATATTGTTCAAAGGGACGTCCGTTGACCTTGAAGTCTCCGCTGCCAGGACGCAAAAACACACGGGCCACGGCCGTCTTACGGCGTCCCGTTCCGTAGTATTGAACTAATTCAGCCATTCTTAGCTTCGAGCTACGAGCGGTGAGCTTTGAGCAACCACCCTGCCCTTTAACCTTTCCAGATATTCAATTCCTTGCTCGCAGCTCGCCGCTCACGGCTCGCTGCTCTCTACGCAAGCGCCTTCGCTTCCGGCTTCTGCGCTGCGTGCGGGTGCTTGTCGCCCTTATAAACCTTCAGCTTGCTGAACATGTGATCGCCGAGCTTCGTCTTCGGCAGCATGCGCTTCACCGCGTCTTCAATAATCCATTCCGGTTTGCGCACCGCGCGCTTCTTGAACTCTTCGGTGCGCAGGCCGCCCGGATATCCGGTGTAACGGTGATAAGCCTTCTGCTCGGCCTTCATGCCCGTCACCTTGACCTTATCGGCGTTGATCACGACCACGTGATCGCCGGTATCAATGAACGGCGTGTATTTCGGATTCTCTTTACCCATCAGAATGCGCGCGACCTGCGAAGCGACGCGGCCCAGAGCTTTGTCCGAGGCGTCCACCACATACCATTTGCGCGCAATTTCCCCCGCTTTGGGGAAATACGTTGACATGCTTATCTCCCAAAAATATGAAGACTAAAGAAGACCGCTGAGTACCCCGATACTTCAAGGGCGCTGAAAGCGCCGGGCCACCAGGCGGGCAACCGCAGAACTACCCACCTAAGATTAGCGAGGAAGTGCTTGATTGTCAACGAGGAAGGTGGTGCGAACGGCGACAGTCATGGCAGACCGCCTAAGGTGGGCGCCTCACCCGCTGGCGGTGCGAAGCATCGGAAACGAGAAATAGTAGTGGTAGGCCGATTTCGCGGTTGGGCGTACCATGAGCGCCATGCATCGCCCCGTGACTGCTGTTCTTTTGCTCGTCCTTATCTTTAATTGTTGAGTTTGCTACTTCTTCTCGGACGCTTTCGACCCGGTATCGGCTTTCGGTTTGCTTTCCTTCTTCGTCGTGGAGTCTTTGCTGGAATCACTCTTGCCATCTGAGGACTCCGACTTCGCCGAGCCGCCTGCCGGCTTCTTTGCGTAGTCGGTCACGTACCAGCCCGATCCCTTGAATTGCACCGCCGGCGCGGTGATCACCTGCTCGACTTTGCCTCCGCACTCGGGGCACTTCTTCACCAGCGGATCAGAAAACCGCTGTATGCGCTCAAACCTGTGACCACATTTCTTGCACTCGTATTCGTAGATGGGCATTGGAAGGCTTGCGGGGGTCGGACACTTCCAGTCCGACAAGCTCTGACCTCGATTCTAGCAAAGCCGGTGTGGCGCGAACATTCCTGTCCGCGTTGCTGCTGCGCGCTTCAATAGCAAACGGAGATTGGATGGCAGCATCAGCGGAAGGTTTCTTCACTCCGCAGCGTCTGTGCCTTTGTAATGAAAAGGGGTTTACTTCCTAACCAAACCTCGCCCGATGCTCCTTCAAGATGCACAGGTCCATCGTCACAAACATTCCTGCGCGCCTCGCCTTCTCAGCGGCTGCATGGTTGATCACTCCCTCCTGCATCCATACTGCCGGGGCTTTCATCTGAATCGCTTGATCCACGATGCCTTCCACATATTCCGGCCGCCGGAAAATGTTCACGATATCCACCTGCTCGCTCACATCAAGCAGCGAGGCGTACGACTTCTCACCCAGTGCCTCTGTGATGTTGGGATTCACTGGAATGATCTGGTAGCCCTGCGACTGCATGTAAGCGGAAACGCCGTAGCTGGGGCGAAACGGATCGTCTGAGAGTCCCACCACCGCGATGGTCTTCGCTCCTGAAAGAAGTTCGCGGATGGGATCGGGCTGCGGCGAAGAGTCCACCGCCGTATTCTAGCGCTACTTCTTGTTGTTGGCCTCGGCGCGTTGTTTGAACATGCGCAGCGCCAGCTTGCGCACTGTCTCTGACACTTCTTTGTTCCCGGAGAGGTGTTTCAGGTCCTGCACCAGCAGATTTTTCATCAGACCAAGCGCCACGTCGAGCGGAGTACGCGGATTGAACGTCAGATTGCGGACGACCGCATAGTTCTTGGCAAACCGGCGCTTCATGGGGATGCTGCGCAGAACCGCTTCGAGCACGTTCTTCTGAGTGGCGAATTTCTCCACCTCGCCGTCGCTGATCTTGGGTGAATCGAGCACGGCGAGGGCCACGATCTTGGTGCCGTCGCGGACAAGAATCGCGCGTTCCTCTTTCGTGCCTTTTACCGCAAGCTGGATTCGGCCCTTCACATCAAGCCTGGCAATCTTTTGCAGCACGCTGCCGCGTTTTTCATCTTCGGGATTGGTCAGCTTTTTGGGAAGAACGGGCTTGAGTGCAGGTACGCTCGGTGACGGAGCCGCTCCCGACGCAGCGCCAGCCGCCGCTGCAACCGCGTGCGTTTCCGGCTCTGCATGGATTTCGTCATAGAATCCGCCGATCGGCTGAAAAGGCTTGTCACCCTCTGCGTTGATCTCGGCCGCGTGCTCCGTGAAGAATGCAACCAGGGCGTCGTCGGCTTCCGGATCGCTGGGCTCATTTTCCTGCTGTAGAGTTAGCGGGGGTTGCGCCGGAGCTGAAGCCCCGACTACTTCGGCATTTTCAACTTTGACCTCACGCGCCGGCTCGGGTTCTGGACTGTCATTCGAGACCGGAATTGAAACCCGCCTTCCCGTGATCAGTTCCTGAATTCTCGCGGTTTGAACTCCACTCAGTTCCTTGTTGGAAGCGAGATCGTTCTGCAGTTGCCGCGAGTTGCGGACCCGCGGGCTGGCGATCATGGCATCAATCCACTCGCCTTTCAATGTGGTGGCGAGTTCAGCTACCTTGACAAGCGACACCGACGGATTCTCAAGCAAAAGAGGAAAAAGTGTGGGCCGCAGGTTTTTCGGCTCGAGCCAGTACTCAAGAACTTCTTTGGGGGTCGCCGGATCGGCGACGATGGTCTGGGCCGAGGCTTCATCCCATGCCGCAAGCGTGAATCTCGCATGCCCACCGAAGATTTTGTTGTGCTCAGCTATGTAAACGAGAATTTCCACCATCTCGGGTGCAGGGACGTGGAGCGCGCCCTTCGACGCCGTCATCATCTGATGCGATGACAGGGCGTTTGAGCGAATGAGGTCCAGCATTCTGGGCATGGAAGGATATGGCTCTGTACGTTACAGAATCTCGCAGGGCGGTAAGAGTTTCCAGAGTTTTGAGGTGGGCAATGTTACGAAAGAGTGGTTAAAAGCGAGTTCACCACCGGGGCACAGGGAAAAACCGATTGGATCACTGACTCGTAGCAAAAGGCCATGTGAACGATAGCCGAATTCAATGAATTGATTGTTTTGGTTTCTCTGTCCCTGTGTCTCTGTGGTGGACGGGTTTGGGAGACCAACTAGTTTCCTACCGACCCATCCCGTCTCATTCTTAAATATGCCCGAATAAAGGGCTGCAGATCTCCGTCAATCACCCGATCCACGTCGCCGACCTCGGTCTTCGTGCGGTGATCTTTAATCAGCCGATAAGGCTGCAGCACATATGATCGAATCTGCGAGCCAAAGTCGATGTCCAACTTCGATTCCTCGATCTTCTTTGAGGCTTCGCGTTTCTTCTCCATCTCGAACTCGTAGAGCTTTGATCGCAGCATGCTCATGGCTCGATCTTTGTTCTTGTGCTGCGAGCGTTCGTTCTGGCATGCAGCCACAAGTCCGGTAGGAAGGTGCGTAATACGCACAGCCGAGTCGGTCGTGTTCACGTGCTGCCCACCCTTGCCGCTCGAGCGATAGGTATCAATGCGCAAATCTTCCGGCCTGATCACAACTTCGATTGAGTCATCGATTTCAGGCGACACAAAAACGCTGGCGAACGATGTATGGCGCCGCTTGGCCTGATCGAACGGTGAAATGCGCACCAGGCGATGCACGCCAATTTCGCTAGTCAGAAGTCCATACGCGTATTCGCCGTTTACGCCGAACGTCGCCGACTTGATTCCTGCCTCTTCGCCCGGCTGATAGTCGTACAGCACCGTTTGAAACCCGTGCCGCTCGGCCCAGCGAAGATACATGCGCATGAGCATCTCGGCCCAGTCCTGAGACTCCGTGCCACCCGCTCCGGGATGAATGGTGACGATGGCATTGCGTCCGTCATTGTCTCCGGAAAGAAGCGTCTCGGTTTCTAGCTGATCAACTTTGTTGCGGAGATCGTCGATCTCGCGGCGCAGGTCGGCTTCAACGTTCTCGCCTTCTTTGGCGAGATCGAAATACGCTGAGATGTCCTCTGTGCGTCGGACCAGGTCGGATTCCGTCGCGAGCATGCCCTCAAGGCGCTTTTTCTCACGCATGACCTGCTGAGATTTCTGCGGGTTCGACCACAGGTTTGGGTCGGCGGCTTGTTTGTCTACTTCGGTGAGTTGAGTGCGAAGTTTGCCCGCGTCAAAGGTACTCCCGGAGTTCGCGGACCTTGTCCTGCAAGGCAGAATATTCTTGTTCGAGTTCCTGAATCATGCTGTGCCTTTTCCGGGAGTGAATGAAGCGGGTATGAACGAAAGAATAACCGCTCCGACTGTGATTATCGCACACGCGTACGCCAGCCAGTCGCCGTGCCGCGTGTAGAACGTGGTGCCATTTCCAAGCGCGTAATTCGCCACCAGAGCCGTACGGGTTTTTCGCGGGACCTGCTGCACCACGCGCCCATATGGATCGATCGCACCGGTCACTCCAGTGTTCGTGTCGCGCAACAGCCATCTCGCGTTCTCCACCGCCCGCATTCGCGCCTGCTTCAGGTGCTGCGCGTAGGCGCCGCTATCGCCATACCATCCGTCGTTGGAAATGTTCACCAGCACCTGCGCTCCCCGATTTGCGAACTGCCGAACCTCATCAGGGAAAATCGACTCATAACAAATAAAGATGCCCAGCTTTTCATCTCCGGCTTGCAGCGCATCTCGGGACGTCCCTCTCGTAAAATCACCGACCTCCTTCGTTAGCCCGCCGGCGAACCCGAGCCACTCTCTGAAAGGAACGTATTCACCGAATGGAACCAGATGAATCTTGTCGTACCGCCCATCCCATTCGCCGCGGGGGCTCACCAGACTTGCCGAGTTGAAAATGTTGGTTGGCTGGCGCTGGCCCATCTGCGCGTTGTCCACTCCGATGCTGCCCACCACCATCCAGGCTTGTGTCGTCGAGATCATTTGCGAGATGGCATTCCGAAAAAGGGGATCTCCGTTGTAAAACGGCGCCGGAGATTCGGGCCAGACGATCAAGTTCGGATGCGATTGCGCAGCCGTGCTCAGAGTGATGTGGGTCAGATCCACCAATGTGTCGTCGAAGTATTGCCGCGTCCAGTCCGTGCCTTCCAGCACCGGCACATTTTCCTGAACCAGCGCTGCGCGATGGTCTGTGGGAAACGCCGGCGCAGGTACCCAGCGCGCCCCCTGAAGCAAACAAGCCGCCAGAAGCGAAACGATCAGCAGCGATCGCCTGCGGTTGCGCGGCACGATGAACGCCGCTGCGACCGCGGTATTCACGATTACAATCTCGAACGACATCCCATACACGCCCGTGTATGTCGCAACTCGCGCCAGCGGAATGTTATCCACCTGGGTTGTGCCAAGCAGGTCCCAGGGAAAACCGGTGATGCGTGTGCGCGCAAGTTCAACTGCAACCCAGGCGAACGGCGCACCAATCAATGCCAGTCGTAGAGATTTTCTGGCGAGAAGACTGACAATCAACCCGAATGCACCGTGGTAAAGCGCAAGATACAAGCAGAAAAGGATCAGCAATCCGAACGCGCCCAGCGTCCCGATCCCACCGTACTGCTTCATGGTGTTAAAGACCCAGTAACACGTTCCGCCGTACCACAGAATTCCGCACGCATACCCGAGCAGAAAGCCTTGCTTCGCATTCGCCGGAGTAAACTTCTCGACTCCTTGCAACTGCAGGGACCCGGGGCGTTGCGCCTGAAAAATCGCAACCAGCAACGGCGCAATCGCGATCCAGCCGAGAGCGTAAAGATTTTCCAGCGGGAAGATTGCTATCTGCAAGATCGCGGCACTCACCGCAAGTAGCCACGCGCGTCGGGAGATAGCGAGCATTCAGTGAAGGATATCAGGCGGAATGGTGGGGTCAGACATGCCTGTTCGACAGAGTTGTCGGGAAGCTATTCTTTCCTGCTCAGCTTGGCTAAAGTCGCCAACTGTTTCAAATACTCCCTCACCGGCTTGGCCGGCGTTCCCCAGAATGCCACGCCTTTACCGCGCAAAATCTTCTTTGGCAGCACGCCGGCTTGGCCGCCCAGCATCACCCCTTCGCCAACGTGCGCATGCTCACCCATGCCTACCTGCCCGCCGATCACAACGTGGTTCTCAATTGTGGTACTCCCCGAGAACCCTGCCTGAGCCGCGATAAGCACGTCTTCACCTATCTGGCAGTTGTGTCCGATGTGGACCAGATTGTCGATCTTCGTCCCCCGACCAATGCGAGTAGTTTCTAGCGCGCCGCGATCGATGGTCGTGTTGGTTCCGATCTCAACGTCATCCTCGATCTCCAACCGACCGATCTGCGGAAATTTCTCGTGACGCCCGTTCGCCCGGTCGGTTACATACCCGAACCCATCGCTGCCCAGCACCGCACCCGCATGAACGATCACGCGACCGCCGATCCGCGTTCCCGGATAAATCGTCACCCGGGGATAGATCTTGCAATCCTCCCCAATCACCACGCCACTTCCGACTACGCAACCAGCGCCAATCCAGCTTCGATCCCCAACCCGCGCATTCTCGCCGATAAACGCCCACGGATCAACGACGGCGGACTTCGCGACAACCGCTGAAGGGAGCACCACCGCGCTCGCGTGAATTCCGGCACTGCGCTTCTCTGGCGTCCGCAGCATTGCCGCCGCCTGCGCGAAAGCCAGCCGCGGATTCGCGCAAATCATCAGGATCTTGGCTGTCTTGATGTTCTCTGCAAACTCTCCGGCGATTACGCCCGCAGCTTGCGACCCAAGCGCCGTTTGCAAGTGCTTTGCGTCTTCCACAAAAACCAGGTCGCCAGCTTGGACGTTCGCGATACTCGCCACTCCGCTGATCTCGACCTGATCGTCGCCAATGACCCTCGCACCAGCGGCAATGCCAATTTCCCGTGCCGTTCGCTTCATGGCAGATGTTTTATACGTTTGCGCCGCGAAAAGAAAGCCTGCCTCCGTCTCGAACCCCTGTATCCTCTGTGGTTAAGTTCTTACAAACGCAGGCATCAGCAAATCACAGCGTGGAAACTCGGAAGCCTACAATAAACATGTGGAGAAAAAGATCTTCTGGATTCTCTTCGTTGTCCTCGGCCTGGTGGCAGACTTCGTCCTGCCGTTCTGGTGGGGCGTCGTCGCGACCATTCCCATCGCGGTTGTCAGTTGGTGGGTCGCTTACCGCAGCGAATGGTTTTGATAATCTGAGTCGCCCGCTCTGAGAACCGAAGGAAAAAAATCGAATGGGCGTGATCCCCGAATGCAATGACCCCAGCAGATTTCCGCCGCATAGCCCTCAGCCTCGAAGGTGTCGAAGAGTACGACCACGCCGGACTCCCAGCTTTCCGGGTAGGCGGCAGAAAGTTCGCTTCCCTCGCCTCGCAAGCCCAGGGTTACGGAAATCTGATGCTCACGCTCGAACAGCAGGCGGCGTTCGTGGAGGAACTGCCGAACATCTTCTTACCGATTCCGGGTGGCTGGGGACGAATGGGACACACCCACATTCGCCTCGCCGCGGCCGACCAAGATGTTCTGACCGGCGCCATTCATACCGCGTGGAAACTGCGAGTTGAGCAGAATGCCAGAGTGAGCCGCAAAAGGCCTCGTTCGGCGCGCAGCGGATACCATGGCAAGCGCGAAAAACGATGAGCGTGGCGCACACAACCGCGATCCGGTTACTTGCCCGCCTTGTCTGGTAGCACCGCCACAATCCTCACGGGCCCTCCGGTTCCGCCCTTGATCTTCATCGGCAACGCAATCACAAGCGCCCCAGTTGTGGGCACGCGATCCAGGTTGGCGACATTCTCCAAGCCATAAATATCGTGCGAGTAAAGAATGCGATGCGTCTGGAAATCTTTGGACTGACCACGATCCACACTCGCGGTGTCGATCCCCACGCCGGCAACTTTTCGCTCCACAAACATACGAGCCGCTTCGGCTGAGATACCGGGAAAATGCAACTTGAGGACAGCCCCGGCTCCGTGCTCGTCCGTGCCGAGATAGCGTTTCGCATCCGGCCAGTACTTGCCCCAACCAGTTCGTATCAGGGCAATCGCGCCTTCGGGGATGCGCAGGTGCCCGCTTTCCCATTGAGTAATGTCCGAAGCACTTACAAGATAGTCGGGATCCTTCTCGCATGCGGCAGTCACATCGAGCACAACCGCAGGCGCAATCAACCGGTTAACTGGAATCTCGTCCGTCCCGGGATGCCCCTCGGCAAAGTGCAACGGACTGTCGAGATGCGTTCCGCCATGCTCACTCGCGCCGTAACTCGCCGAAGCATAGAAATATCCGCCCGGAGTCGGTCCCCACTTATCTTTAGTCCACTTGAAGCCATCAGCTGTTGGCCAATAGATGGTGTGTTCGTCAAAGCTGTAAGTGAGATCGACAAGTTGCGAGTGCGCCAGATCAGGCGCTGGCGTCTGGGCTGACGTTGAACAGGCGAATAACAGAGCAAGGGCAACAGAAAGATAATGTCGAGTCATAACGCGTACATTATGCCCTTGAAGGCATCGCGCCTCCAAGAGGGCCAGCTTTCAATTGAATCCGCGCCGCGATCGTAGTACGGTTTCATGCACCTTGGTCTTTCTCATCAAGACGCACTGGGAGCATTGAATGCGAAATTGCACCGCCCTTTTCTTGCTGCTGTTGGCTCCAGTGCTCCTGAATTCATGTTCGTTCGCAGCGGAGCAGCCGAAACTGCCAGTGATCGTTGCGAATGACAACCGGCAGCCTGCCGGTGAGATCAAAAACGGTGTTCTAATTTTGCATCTCGAACTGCGTCCGGCGCGCTGGTTCGCAGAGGAGTCAGATGGGGTGTACGAGGATGGCTATGCGTTCTCCGAGCAAGGGCATCCGCCCCAGAGCCCGGGACCGCTGGTTCGAGTCCCCCAAGGCACGCGCATTCACGCCAGCATTCACAATTTTCTTCCCCTGGCGGCGAAAATCTATGGGCTGAATTCCCATCCTGCGGTCGCCGAAAAGTTCATACAAGTAAATGCCGGAGAAACTCGCGAAGTGCAGTTCGACGCGGGTATGCCGGGCACCTATCTCTACTGGGCAACCACTTCGAATGCGCATCTCGATCGCGTGGAGGAACGCCAAGGCGAGGAGACTTTGCTGACCGGTGCGTTGGTTGTTGATTCACCTGGAGCGAGAGACGACGATCGCATTTTCGTCATCGTTGACTTTGACAAACAAGACTTTGCCGGCGGCGAAGGCGCCACGGTTCTGGCGATCAATGGCAAGTCCTGGCCCGCAACTGAGCGCCTGACCTACAAAATCGGCGAACCCATTCGTTGGCGAGTCATCAATGCGACCTCGGTTACTCACGCTATGCATTTGCACGGCTTTTTTTTCACTGTGGATGGTGTCGGAAATGCCGCGAAATTCGTCCACTACCCCGAAGCGCAGCGCCGTAAAGTAGTGACCGAAGGCATTTCTCCGGGGCATAGCTTCGACATGTCCTGGACTCCCGACCGCGCCGGCAACTGGTTATTCCATTGCCACATGATCTTGCACATGTCGCCTTCATTGGTTTTACATCCAACAAACCCGAAACCAGCCGCAGATCTGGCGGAACATGATCACAGTGCGGGGATGGGTGGCATGGTGATGGGAATTACCGTCCTTCCCAGCGCTGCAACGAATGCGCCCCCTGCCGAGACAAGAAATCCCAGGAAGCTGCAACTGGTAGTCTCCGAAAATCCTGGAAAGATTCCGCTGTACAGATTAGATCTGAACGATCCCGCGACCGCGCAGAAGCCGGAGCCAGAAAAGCAACCTGCACTCCTGGGGCCGCCGATCATTCTCACTCGCGGAGAACCTGTCGAGATCGAGGTCAAGAACCAATCCAGCAACGCCACGGCTATTCACTGGCACGGCATCGAACTGGAAAGCTACTTCGACGGCGTCCCCGGCTGGTCCGGCTCCGGCACGCAGATCACGCCGCCTGTTGCGCCGGGTACTTCGTTCGTCGCGCGATTCACGCCACCGCGTGCCGGTACATTCATTTATCACAGCCATGCGCATGATGAAGCTGCGATACACAACGGGCTTTATGGTCCTCTCATCGTTCTTGAGCCTGGCCAGAAGTTTGATGCCGACGCAGATCGAGTATTTCTTGTGAGCGTGGGTGTCTATTCGCCGCTTGGATTTATGATGCTCATCAATGGCAGGCCTGCACCTGACCCATTATTTCTGCGCACCGGCAAGCACTACCGATTTCGCTTGATCAACATCACCGACGAGGGAGCAGACTTGCACGTCCGTTTGACGTCGAGAACCGGGACCACTTCGTGGAAGGTCGTCGCTAAGGACGGAGCTGACTTGCCGCCCACACAGGTCGTGACCACTCCAGCCGACATCGCACTTACAGTCGGATCAACCTGTGACGTGGATGTAACCCTGGAAAATTCCGGCTTGAACGAACTGGAGATGTCGTCGAACGATCTCCTGAGCGAGACGATGTATCCCCTGATCGCTCTTCCAAAATAGTGTTGTAGCCAGCGGAATCCGCGACTTCAAACAGTCCAATGCTCTACTGGTAGTCCCGCCAGGGTAGAGGGAATATCGATCGCTATTTCAACAACTCAGCCAGCGAATGGCTAGCGATTCCGAACTATCGTGACAGATCCGCCGCAGGTCAACGCTTCTGATACGGGTGAAAGATGTAGTCCTTCGCCTTAACTCTCGTATGGCACGCGACTCCGCAGTCCGAGAGGCTTTTAGAATCGGCGCTGAACTTATCCGATGCAGCGTCATAGTTGAACACCGCATAACCCCAACCGCCGCTCTTCGGAAATCTTTTGCTGTCTTTCTCAATGACGAACGCCTGCGTGAAAACGTCTGGCACATCTACCGCGAACTGGGCCTCAGTGCTTTTCTTCGGCTTCCACTGGAGCTTGGCGATTTTTGAGCCATCCGGGAAAGGCTGGCCATTGCCCGGAATGCCGGCCTTGTAGGCATCGATCATGGCCGGATTGGCCACGATGACCTTCAGCACTTCTTCAGTCCGCGCGGACGATACCACTGACCAGTCTTCGTATCCTTTGAAATCGGCGAACGCGATGCCGCTCGGCGATTGCAGCGAGTATTTGTCGTTTCCCTTATCCTGCGAGTAAACGCCCTGCGAGGGAAGCATCGTGGCGACGAGGACGACGAGCCCCGCAGTTACGATCGCAACCATCAGTCCGCTTTTGCGATGCATGGCTGATCCTTTCTTTCACGATCTGCGATTTAGCACCCGACGAGAGGGGGCACAGCATATCACACCCCTGTGGCGGTTGAAGATGAACCAAGATGGAGAGCTGTAAGCGTTGGCTGCGCAAAAAAGGGTCAGCCTCATTTCGAGTTTTTTATGCCTGCACGGGGCTTTCCTGGACGTCCTCGGAGAGCATCCTCTCGAGTTCTGCGCGCTCCTGCAGGTCGGAAATGTGAGGTACATCTGAAAGTGTCTGCGTGATTAACGCCCTGGCTTCCGGGTATCTCCCGTTGCTAATCCACAATCGCGCCAAACTGGCGGTCGAGCGCAAAGCAAAAAGGTTCGCACCTTGTGCGCGAGAGATTGTGACAGCATCCAGAAAATCTTGCTCTGCGGAGTCGAGGGAGTCTTTTCCTTCCGCAATTCTAAGTTCGCCTTTAAGCCGGCGCAGCTCGGATTCATAGAACGTTTCGCCGGTTTCGAGCACGACCCTCAAGGCTTGCTCGACGGTTGCCATACCTTGCTGGGTGTTGCCCATTTTGAGATGAGTATGCGCTAACAATCCAAGCAGATGCGATTGGAATTGACTGCAATTGATGGCTTGAACACCGCTCACGCTGGCTGCGATTTTCTTTAGCCCTTCATCGCATCTACCTGACTGACCGTCGGCCCAGCCTTCGAAACCAGACGCCCATGCAAGGAGAAGCCTGAACTCTTGGTCGCGTGCGATTGCCATTGCCGCGGCGGCGTGCGATCTTGTTCCCTCATAGTTGTTCAACAACTGATCCAATCCCGACGCAAAGACTAACGCCAATGCTTCGGAAAATGGGTGAGCGAGTTTCCGTGCATACTGGACAGAGGCGGTGCCGCTGTGAACCGCTTCCTCGATTCGACCTTTCAGTGCCAGTGCCCGCGCTCTGAACATATGGCAGCACACTCGCGCATCGTGGTTGCCGAAGCTTGATATCAAGGCGGAATCGCGTTCTTCCTCACAGAGGCGAAGGCCTTCTTCTGTGTGAAATAATGCAGCCTCGATTTCTCCCCTCGAGAACGCGTTAGCCCACGCGGCGTGGTGCGCCTGCAGCAATGTGATGCCGTCATTTGTACGACCGGCAATGGCTAGCAGATCGTCCACCAACTCCTGCGCATGATCCAGGAAGCCGCGACCCCAATAGAAAAGCCACAGCCCCCACAAAGCGTTGAACAATCTGGCTTCTTTACCCAGATTCTGCAGCAGGGTCCGGGCCCCGGAAAACGCTTCTTCGGCTTCTTTCGCTGCCCAGCCATGGGTGGCTTGATAAGTTACCCCGAGTCCAATCAGTAGAACCGCCTCACGCTCCACACGTTCCGGAGAATGCGGCAGCTGTCTAAGGAGGAGCAGCGCCTTATTGAGATGGATCTGCGCTTCCGCATAGGCGCTACGGCTTCGCGCATTCTGGGCCGCCTGCTCCAGGTAGATCACAGCGCGCTGACTTTCTCCCCCGAGCTCAAAATGCATAGCCAATTCCACCGCGATCTGCTGCGAACCCTGCGGGTTGAGAGCCTCTTTGCATGCTCCGATTCGCCGATGAAGCTCTTCGAGGCGTTCAGGAAAAATGCGCTGAGTCAGCGCTTCGCGGTAGACCACATGAAGAAACTCAAAGCCGGAGATGGTCCTTCCCGTCGAATTTTGCAGCACGTCGGAGCGACGGATGAACCGCTGTCGGCGCGCCAGTGAACTCAGTGCAGATTCGGCTTCCTGAAGGGAAGCACCAGCAACTGTGGCCACAACGGAAAGGGTGAAATTCATTCCCGCAACGCTCGCCGTTTCCAGGAGCGTGCGTTCATTGGTCAAAAGACGATCAATTTGCGTGTTGACAGCGCGCTTTATGCTTTCGGGGATCCCAAGGTCGCGAGCGGTAATTCGGTTTGGAAGACTCCAACTGCCGTTGGTTTCGACGATCAGACCTCGTTCCACGAGATCGCCGAAGATGTTGGTCATGAACAGCGGATTGCCTGCCGTATGCCTGTAAACCAATGGGGCTAACTGTTCGAAAGTATCTGCGTGGCCATCCGGGCAGGGAAAGCGCAGTCTGGCGTATTCATGGATGGCGGGCTCGTCCAGGCCATCAAGAACGATTTCACGACACAATCCCTTCACTCCGAGTTCATAAGGAACCGTCGCAAGACGATGCTCTGTGCCCGCGACCTCGTTGGCGCGAAAGGTTCCGATCAGCAGAAGCCGGGCAGGCTCGGGATGTGAAGCGAAGGCGGCGAGCCAATCCAGGGTGGAGACGTCGCTCCAGTGCAGATCTTCGAGCCAGAGAATGAGCGGAGTTTCTGCCGTGATGGCCTCCAGCGCGCCGGTGAGTTCTCGCAGCATCCGTTCCCTGGTTGTGCCAGCGGCGTTGCGCTGAAGTGCGGCTAGTCGGGTCGGGGACAGTAAGGCAGGCAGTTGGGCCAGCCAGGTTGGTGCGTGGTGTTCCAGAACGGGAAGAAGTTGTTCGCCGCCAGGCTGGCGGCACAGGCGCGTGATGGCCTCGAGCAAAGGCTCGTAAGGTTCCCCGACACCAATGTGCTGCACGCACTCAGCCCAAGTCGAGCGAACCGGGCCGAGCGTGATCGCTCGCGCCAGAAATGCTGAAACCAGGGTTGTTTTGCCGACTCCGGCTTCGCCGGTGATGAATAACACTTGGCGAGTGGCTTGGGCGGCAACTTTCCACGCGTCAAGCATCTGCAAGATGAGGGACTCGCGCCCGACAAAGGGCGCACCTGTCCGTGCGCTCGGAATAGAAACTGGGGGTCGCTCCGCTACTACGTTGCCGGAGATTTGCGCAATAAAACGATAGCCTCGCCGATGCACGGTTTCGATAAATTGCGGTTGCCGGGCATCGTCACGCAGAGCGCCGCGTAATTCCTGTATGCAAGAGGTGAGTGCGGAATCGCTTACCGCGGTATCGGGCCACACCAATCGGAAGATCTCCTCCTTTGTCACCACTTGTTCTGCGCGTTGGGCAAGCAAATACAGTAAAGACAGCGACTTGGGAGTAATCCGAACATCGCGGCCGCCACGCTTCAGGCCCTGAGCCGGATCGAGTCGATAGTCCCCGAAGCACAGCATTGACGTTCTCGCTTTTCACTTCGATTAGGGGGCGGTGCGATTATCCCACAGAAATCCCAAAACAATCCCATGTTTCGCCTGAGATCCAGGGGCAATGGCGCGCCTACGATGTGCGGCATATCTCCGGTGCTGTGGGCGCCCGAGAACTCACACCACAGCCTGCTGGCTGGGTGCATATAAGGAGTTTCGCATGTCCAGGTCTATCGCTGCTTCCGTCATGTTTGTGGCCATTGCTGTTGCCACGTCGATGTGCCAAACCGATGCTGTATCGGATTGGAACACGATCATGTTGAACACAACCGCCGCTCAGAACCCATTCACCAAAGCCCGTTTCGCGGCCATCACCAGTGTTGCCGTTTTTGAGGCGGTCAATGCCTGCACCCACCAATACCAGCCATATCTCGGGACGAACACCGCACCGGCGGACGCTTCCCCGGAGTCAGCCGCGATTGTCGCGGCGCACGATACGCTCGAGTTCTACTTCCCGGGCGCAGCTGCCTCACTCGACGCGGCACTCGCGGCTTCGCTAGCTCAAATCCCCGCCGGTCCTGCCAGGGATCACGGCGTGGCAGTCGGCCAGGCGTCCGCAGCTGCTTTGATCGCTCTGCGCGCCAATGACGGCTCGGCGCCGGCGACAACCTTCCTCCCGACATCTTCGGCGCCAGGGTTCTACCAACTGACGCCTCCGCTGTTTGCCCCGGGGATCCTGCTGAACTGGCGAGACGTAACTCCCTTCGGAATCAAAGACAGTAAGCAATTCCGCTCGATGCCACCCCCGGACCTGACCAGCAGCAAATACACCAAGTCGTACATCGAGGTTGCGACCGTCGGCGACGTGAACAGCACCGCGCGCCCACAGGATCGCTCGGACGTCGCTCAGTACTACAACATCGCAAGCGCGGTCGACGTTTGGGACCAGGTAGTGCAGCAGATCAGCGCAGCGCAAGGCACTCCGCTCACCGCCAAGGCTCGGGCTTTCGCGTTAGTCAACATGGCCATAAGCGACGGGCTAATTTCGTCGATGGAGTCGAAGTATTTCTATCAGCGCTGGCGGCCGGTAACTGCGATCCGAGCCGGCGATACCGACTCGAACCCCAACACCGTAGCAAATCCGTCGTTCACTCCGTTTATTGCGACGCCGCGTTTCCCCAGCTATCCATCGGCGCACGCTTCGGCCAGCTACGCCGCTCGAACCATCGTCAAGAGGATTTTCGGTGGCGGAACGGAATCGATCACATTATCAAATGCCGGAATTCCATCCGTGGTCCTGCACTACACAAAGTTGAAAGACATCACCGACGACATCGATGATGCCCGCGTCTACGGTGGAATTCACTTCCGCTATGACCAGGAGGCCGGGGGGCGGCAGGGGATCAGTGTGGGTTGCTATGTTTATGCCCACAATCTGCGAGGCTTGGCGGACAGCGATCTTTCAGAAGGCGATTCGGACGACTGCGGAGAGTGAGGGAACTACCTCACGCTCTAGTGATTCAGAAAAGGGGGGCTGGCCAAGCCCCCCTTTCTCCATTGCGAAGCTACTCAAATCTATCCGCACCGCACGGGACGGGCACGTCAACTTTGTTCGATGACCAGAACCTCAGACTCACAGATGAAATTATCGCGCCTGACTATGTTGCGGTACGACCCTGGAGATCCTTTGACAGAAGCAACACGCTGTCGTAATATTCAACCGTTTGGTTGAACATTCGCAATCCGCAGAATTGGACCGGATCTTCTCCGCGCTTGCAGATCCGACGCGGCGTGCTATCTTGCGGACGCTCGCGCAGCGTCCGGCTACTGTCAATGAGATTGCCAGCCCCTTCCCCGTTTCACTGAATGCTGTTTCAAAGCACCTCATGGTCCTGGAGCGTGCAGGACTGATCCGGCGTCAGATTAAAGGGCGCGAGCATTATTGCTGGATCGAACCCCGTCCTTTACGGGAGGCAGAACATTGGTTGGAGCATTACCGAACATTTTGGGAACAACGGATGGACGCTTTGGAGAATTACGTGCGCCGCAAGTATCAGGCGAAAGAGAGGGCCAAAGGTGGAAAAGACCGCTGACGGCAGGTATCGAATACAGGTGCGCCGGAGAATGCCGGTGCCTCGCGAAGCTGTTTATGAAGCATGGACCGATCAGGAAGGTCTGAGGGAATGGATGTGCCCCGGGGACGTTATATCTGCGGAAGCTACTCTCGACTTGCGGGTTGGCGGGTCGTTCCGCATCATCATGCGAAGCAAAGAAAGAGTTCACGAGCACGTGGGAACCTATCAGGTCGTCGATCCGCCGGCGAAGCTCAGGTTTACCTGGTCGGGCCTCGACAATTCCACCGAAATCACTTTGGTGACAGTGGAATTCATTGACCGCGAGAACGAAAGCGAACTGGTAATCACGCACGAGCGTTTCACCAATGGCGATTTAGCGCAGCGATACGAAATGGGCTGGGGCACGATCGCACAGAGATTGTCCGATTGCCTGGCAGGAACGCACGGGAAGAGTGTCTGAGATACATGAAAGGAGCAATGCAATGCAGGAAGAAGATCGCAACAAGCAGGTCATCCGGGAGTTCACCCGAACCTTCAAGAACGAGCACAACGTCGATGGCATTGCGCACCTGTTCGACAAGAATTTCACTCACCACTTCCGTGCGCCGCTTCCTCCCGGCCTCGAGGGATTCAAACAAATCGGCCGAGGAATGAACCATGCTTTCCCGGATGTTGTTGTGACCGAGGAGGACCTTATCGCCGGCGGGGACAAAGTTGTAGAGAGGAGCTCGGCCGTCGCCACGCACAGGCAGTCACTTGCCGGAGAGACTCCGACCAATAAGCGCATCCACTGGACCGAAATTCATATCTACCGCCTGCAAGACGACAAAATCCGCGAACACTGGGTCGAGATGGCCATGATGGAGCTTTTACAACAGATTGGAGCCGATTAGTCGCCAACACGGGCCAACTGCTTTGGAAATTCATAGACGATAAGAGTAAGGAGACGAAATGCACATTTATCAGACCGGCGGATATCGAGTGAAGCCGTCAGCCATAAACAAAGTCAAGCAGGCAATCAAAGATTTTGTGGACTACGTACGAACCAACGAGCCGGGCACTCTCATGTATCTTGCGTGGCAAGAGAAGAATGATCCAACCCATTTTTTGCATTTGTTCATTTTCGCCGACGAAGTTGCGCAAGCCCGGCATGGCGAGTCGGAGGCGGTGAAACGGTTTGAATCGATCTATTCGCCGGAGCTGGTTGGGGGAGAAGTTGTGTTTACCGACTTTGAATTAGTTTCGGGCAAGCCGGCCCCGGAGCAGTGGGCTCAGTGGCAGACTGTATTTGAATCGTCTGCCGGCGTCCCGAAGAGTTAGGCCGAAATTGAAAACCCCGCCCAGCGCGGCTTACCAGCGCTGGCTCTCGGGGATGGCTTCACAAGCTTGGACCGATCGTGGCCGGACCTTGAAGTCTGTCACCCAGCATTGGTCGAGCACGGAGCAGTAGCAGCCTTCGACATCGATTTTGAAGCGTGCCTGGTTGTCGAGGGCATGGTACAGATCGGGGTCCGCGTCAGCGGCGCGGATCCTGAAAAGAGTTTCCGACTGTCCTGCGGGAACGGTCATGCCCGACAGGTAGTTTTGCCAGATCGGAATAGTTCGTTGCGCCTGCTTGCGACAGCAGCGTTCGAGCAGATCGCCGGGGCCATTCACCGTCTGCCCATTCCATTTGATTCGGATCCATTCGATCACCGCTGGCCCCGTCCCGCCATTCTTTAGATCGAAGTGAATCGCTTTCTCGTTCTCCAACAAGTTCCCGGTTGAGAAGCGGAGGATCGGGAGCGTGGATGCCTCAACTTGTTTCTCGTTGGCAGCGACAAGCTTTTCCATGGTGTGTCCATGGTGGATGGAGACGACGAGAGAAACCACAGAGATGAATATCGCCGATCCGGCAAGGATGAGGTCAAGCCACGGAAGCCCCGTGTGCCGGGCATGCGAGTGAGATTCGTGCTCAATCATGTTTTGGGGAGCAGGGTAACACAACGGAGGGTCTGGTTAGGTTTGAGTGGGCCACTGTCCCGGGTCAGAAATACACATCCTTAGAAAAGCACAAATGACTGAGGCAGCGATCGTATGTTCCACGGTCGTCGTCTCCACGTGTCATCCTCTCTCCGCGCAGTTTGACAGTGCAAGGAATGTGTTGTCCGCGGAAGCAGGGCGCTCGTTATTCGTTGTTGCCGCAGCCGGCACGGCCGTGTTAAATGTAAGTCCTTCCCCAAAAATCAGCGTGGAGGTGTGTCCGATGCCGCATGCGAGAGGCATGCATCCGGGTGCAGTGTGGAAGAAGTGCGACTTCCAAGTGCACACACCGAGAGACACACAATGGGAAGGGCTGCGTCTCCCTGGAGGCACACCAGAGTACGAGCAAGCGCGGGAAGCCTGGGCGGATGGATTTGTGGCAGAGTGCCTTAGGCGAGGGCTAGGTGCGCTCGCGGTCACTGACCATCACGACTTTTGCTTTGTCCCTTATGTGCAGAGGGCGATCACCAGGGCCTCTGCCCAAACCACGTTGTGGCTGTTTCCGGGAACTGAGGTCACTTGTAACGACGCTGTGCAATGTCTTGTCTTGTTTGACGCCGATACGGGCGAAGCTGACTGGGACAGGTTATTTGGAGGGCACTTACCTGCAATAGGGAAGGCCAGCTGCGATCTTGAGACCTTGCCACAAGCCATACTTTGCGGCAAGGAAATTGCAGTTCTGGTTGATGCTCTGATGGGTGATGCTGTCTTGTCGTCGAAGGTGATTCCTCTACCGCACGCCAGCGACGAGGGTGCTCACAAAAGCATGATGCGTCAAGGCTTTCATGAGAGATTCAAGAATCTCAATTGCGACGGAGTGTATACCGACAAGCCGATTCAGAACCTTGAAAAGAAATACATCGATCGAATTCATGGCGAAATTCAAGCATGGGGTAACCGTCGGCGAGGAATCCTGCCGACCAGCGATAGCCGACGGGCCGACTTCCAGCGCCTCGGCGTAAACGCTTGTTGGATAAGGCTCGGAGAGCCAACCGTTGAAGCAATCAGACAGGCCCTCTTAGCTGACGAAGCACGGATCACTTATTCGGAGCCAGCCCTTCCGGCGCAGCGCGTTCGCGAGCTGCGCGTCAATTCCACGCTTTCGGGGCAGGGCTTTCAATTGCATATTAACGATGGGTTTACGGCGATTATCGGTGGTCGCGGCTCAGGAAAATCGGCGGTCCTTGAGTACCTGCGATTCGGACTTGGCCGCAGCACCGCCGACGTTTCAGACGGTCCCGAATACCAACGCCAACGTGACCTAATCGCTGAGACCCTAGCCAACGGTTCCGTCACCGTGATCTTGGAGCGGAACGGAGTATTAGAGAAGTGGACACGACTTGGCGCACAACCGGACGTTATCGCTGTCGATGTTGTGGGCTCTGCGCGCGAGAATATCAACATCGTTGCTGCACAGCAGCGGTTTCGTGCGCGCGCTTTCTCTCAGAAACAGCTCTCAAGCTTGGTGTCATCTGCCGAGGATGCTGCTGAACAAATTACTGGGATAGCTGCAGCCGAAGAAATTGACCAGCGTCAGGCGCTCGAGGGTGAAATCGCGCGTGCTAAACGGGATATTGCGGTATGCCTCGACAGGGTTGTCGATAGCTGGGCGGCACAAGGGGAACATGCACTCGCCGCCAGCGCCGTTAAGGATTTGGAGCGGCGCCTAGAAGCTAGTCGAAAAAAGTTGGAAGAGTCGGGCTTGAGCGAAGCAAGCCAAAAGGTGCTAGATGATGCACCTGCGCATAATTCGGCGCAAGACCTTTTACTGGAAGCAAGAGCTTCTCTCGAATCGGACCTAGACGCACTTCGCAGAGTTTCAGAGGAGATTCCCTCGATCGATGCCGATCTTTGGCAGAAACTATCGCGTTTCGATGAAATAGAAAAATTCAACACGAAGTTGGCGACGCAACGGGCGGAAATTCAAGGCCATTTCGCTGCCATACGCAGTTCTATTGAGGCGCTGCAGAGTGCGAGGCAAACAGCTGAGAGTGACTTCAGTGCTCGTTTTGCGGAGTTTAAGGCCAAACACGACCTAGCCAGCAGGGAAAAGTCTAACCTTGCAGGCCTGGTTTCCGAATCTGCTCGCCTTTAGGCGGAGCTTCAAGAGGCACAAGCCCGCGAAAGAAAGAGCGGCATACGAGCAACGGCGCTGCAGGATGCGGAAGGAAAACTTCGCGCTGCAAGGCTCAGGCTTCAGGATCAGATAAGAAATTACCGACACATACTGGGACAGGCTGCCCTCAAAGTTTCTGGGATGTCCGACGGGATGCTACGCGCAAGCGTACAACCGGAGTCAATACCGAGGCAGTACGTGGCGTCACTGGTCGACCTGTGCGAGAGCAGCCGGGTGCGAGATGCAGCGATCCGGTGTGAAGATCGAGTAAGAGAAATCCTAGATCCCAACACCGGCCAATCTTGGGAAAGCTTCTGCGATAGCCTTCTCGGCCTTTGCAAGGATCGCCTGCAGGCGGGGACGACTTCTAAGCTGACGCCAAGTTCGTCTGCTTCATTGGCGACCCTCTTGTTTGAACTGACTGCACAGCAAGCGACAGGCGTTTATCAGAATTTGACCGTAAACAGGGTTTCAGCCATTCTCACCGCCACCCCGAGCGACTACATATCTTTCGAGTACAGAGATCGGAGTGGACACATTCCATTTCAGCAGGCTTCTCCTGGGCAACAAGCAGCGGCACTACTTAACCTACTTCTGAAACAAGAGGCTGGAACCCTCATCATTGATCAGCCGGAAGACGACCTCGATAACAAGGTCATAATGCAGATAGTAAAGCTCCTCCAAACTGCGAAACGAAAACGCCAGTTGATTTTCGCTACCCACAACGCCAATTTCCTAGTAAATGGTGACGCAGACAAAGTTGTTGCACTCACTCCTGGGGTTTACGTTCCCGTGCCGGCAGCGCAGGGGGGCAACCCACGTATCTCCGTTGAAATCGATGGCGCGATTGAGACACCGGGAGTAACAAGGATGATTACGGACACGGTCGAGGGCGGAAAGGAAGCGTTCGAACTGAGAAGTCGTAAGTACAAGTTCAAGAAGTAAGACGGGCCGGTGGCCCATTCAGCCGGTTTCGCCTTGAGTAGAATCTCGGCGCACCCTAAGCTCAATACAACCCCTTCTCCCCCTGCGGCCGCGTCTTCCATCTCCGATGCACCCAGAGCCACTGGTCGGGATAGCGGCGGACGTAGTCCTCAATGATTTTCGTGAACAGTTGCGTGTTGGCGACGACGTCGGATTCGCGGTCGGCGGTGCGGGTCAGCTCCACGGCGGGATCGAAGCGCAGGCGATATTTTTTCAGGCCCGGGTCCCAGATGGTGAAGCCAGGGACGACGGCGGCGTCGGTCTTGAGGGCCACGCGCGCGATGCCGCTGGCGGTGCAGGCCTGGATGCCGAAGAAGTCTACGAACACGCCCTGGCTGGCGATCATGTTGGTGTCCATGAGGACGCCGACGGTTTCGCCTTTGCGCATGGCGGCGATGAGGCCGCGGGCGAAATCTTTGTCCACCGCCCTGTTGCCGTGCAGGGTGCGGTACTCGCGGGTGAGGCGGTCGAGATAGGGATTATCGAGCGGGCGCATGACCACGCCCAGCGGATATCCGTAGAGCGAGTGCGCGAAAGCGGAAAGCTCCCACGCGCCGAGATGCGCCGTCAAAAACAGCACGCCCTTGCCGCGGGCCAGCGCGCGATCGAAGTTCTCGAATCCTTCATAGACAACAACCTTGCTGACGTTCTCGCGCGTGTAGCCGCGGAAGAGGCAGACTTCTGCGGCCTGGCGGCCAAGGGAGGTGAAGACTCCATGAAGGACTTTGTTGCGCTCGCGACGAGACTTATCAGGAAAGGCAAGCTCCAGATTCCGCATGCCCACGCGGCGCAACTTTGGATGAAGGACGTAAACCGTCCACGCGACCAGAATGCCGAACCCTCGCGCCAGCGGACGCGGCAGAAGGCCGACGAACTTAATCAGGGTCCAGGCAAGGGCGTATTCGAATCGATAGCGCAAGGTGCGGAAAGAGAACCTTGCCTCGGATTCTCAGGGATTTTCGCGGATAAGGCAAACGGGGAATACGGCTCTTGGCTGTTAGCTCTTGGCTATTGGTAAACACCGGCGCGGGTTACTCAGATTTCGCGGAAAGCTTTTAACCGCAGAGATCGCGAAGAAAAACCGCAAAGGGCGCAGAGAAAACCCGATCACGGAGACGCGCTGTCTTCGGGGAATTGTTTGATCCGCATAAATCCGAACCGCGAAGTAAATCGCCGCGGATTTCGCGGATTGGAAACTCTTGTCCGCGAGATCAAAAAACAGCCACGGATCCCACGGATTTCTTTCTAAAGATTTATCCGTGTGAATCCGCGTAAATCCGTGGCCGGTTTTGAAGACCGCAAGAGCCTAAAGCCTAAAGCCAAGAGCCAAGAGCCAAGAGCCAAGAGCCAAGAGCCAAGAGCCGCTCTACTTCCTGGCGATCTTCGCCCATTTGCTCAAGCTGGTCAGAAACGGCAGCGCCGCGGTCGGATTGTTTGCGGTCGCGAGTGTCTCGTCGACGGGCTGAATCTTCCCGTAGAACTCGAGCGTGCTCTCGCGGTCCATCTTCACGACAGCGCCGTTGAGTTCGAGTCCGGCAAAAACACCACGAGCTCGTGAGTAGCTCAGCACCTGGGCGCGCATCTTCCAATCGGTGTCGGCGGCAGCGTGGCGGCCAACCGGCCCGGCGGCGACCGTCGCATCTGCGCCAAGTTTGAACTTGCTGCTCATCAGGTGCTCCATGCCTTTGTGGTTCATGATCAGCATGACCAGATCCACCGCCTGTCCGCCGATCTGCAGGCCGAAGCTTCCGCCTTGTATGGCAAAGAACGCCGGATCGCTCCATCCCTTAGCGGTGCGGCAACTGGCGACACCGCGTCCGTATTGCGCGCCAAAAACAAATCCAGCTTTCAGCATGGACGGCACCACCGCCACGCATTCTGCCGATCCCATTACTTCATCGGGGATCCCGGTATCGGGCGCGTTCTGTATCTCCTCCAAAACCATCGACGCAGCCTTCACGCGGTTTGCGGCTTGATTCTCTTCATCGCCGGCAAACGCCGCGGCGGCAAGGGCCAGAACTACCAAGGGGAGCAACAGCTTGTTCATAGGTTCACGCTTTCGTGGAGCAGGATTTTGCTGTCTTAAACACAGGATTGCAGGGAATGACTCGGTTGGGAGTAGCAATTTCAGCAATTGCCGGTGGAAAACTGTTTACCGGTTGGATAACCCGCTGTTGATGGTCGGGCCGCGAGTCGTTGTCGGAAGACTAAACCAAGCGCGGATTTCGCGGATGAAGGACCAAAGACGAAGGTGGTTGCAGTAGTAACAAATAATCGTTGGCTCGATAGGTGGACTCCGCCTGATCCGCGACGAGTTCGGATTCAGCGCGTTTTCCTTAAGCGATTATGGTGGCGTCGCGCAAACTGCGGCAGGACTCAATTCAGGTGCTTTTTACCTGCGAAATGGCCGTAAGTAATTGTCTGCAGTCAACTTAACCTCTAGTTACTAAAGGTCATTGTCCTTCGTAATCTTGGCGTTTTTTCGCCTTGACTGCATACTCGCTTCACCTACCACAGAACCTGGGAGACGGGGTTGGGGATAGCGGCTTAGCCGCTAGCGCTGACCCCGAATTTTTTTGTCCAATCAACTCTCACCTCACCCAAGAACAGCTCAGTACTGTCAGTTCGAAGACGAGAACCGGTAACCCGGCGAATGTCACCTCGGTACATTGCTGGGTTCGCCTGCGTCCAGTAGCCTTGTGATATCAACCATCATCTGCAAGTAGCTTCTGTAAGCCCAACCGCGACGAACCGGGGCATTCTCAAGCGCCGCAGCACTCGGATCGGACTGAGCACTCAAGTGCGGCTATCGGGACAGGACCACCAGAAATCCGAGTTCAAAAACACCGCAGGCAAAGCGACCAACCTGAATCGGCACGGGGCTGCGATCCAGCTCGACCGGGAATTGTCAGTGGGGTCGACGGTAGTCGTGAGGAATATCCACGGCACTCAGGCGAATGCGCGCGTGGTAACTCAGGTCAGTGCGGTCGAGAAATTTCGCACGTATGGAATTGAGTTTGTCGAGAAGGGCGCGAGCGGCCTCGAGAACTTCTGGGGCATCGCCTTCCCGCCGAAGGCCTAGCTTCGAAGTTGGGCTACATCGAATAAGGAAGCCGACCTACAGAGATGCCTTCTACCGCGAGAGGCCGGCTCCCTCCCCTAGACATGAACGTCCTCACTTTTGCACAGGGATTTGCGGGGGCAAGTAGCTAGTTTGGTTCTGGATCAGGAATTCTGCTGGATGGCTACGCGCGAGAGACTTGGCACAAGCAAGCAAGGTTCGCCGAGATTCGCTTTCGATGTCGGAGATCTTACGAAGTCCCCTTCCACTTTTCCTCGGACTGGAATGTCCAAGCCAAACAGGCGATCGTATCGCAACCTCCTCCCACTTGTTACTTTTATGATTCTTGCCCTACTTGATTCTTACGCGCCCGCGACTGATATCGCGCAGAACATCCAGCAGGCGGTCGAAATCTCTATCTGAGCCTGTCGTCTGGTTCGGGGGCGATTTTGGGCGCCTTACGGAGGAACTTCATGAGGCCAGTTCCGCTGGCATTGCCGGAGCGCTGCTTGAAGAATTCGGCTGCGGTTTCGACGACGCCCACCTTTTCTGCAACCGCAACTGCGATCCACTGGTTCAGGGACACGCCATCCTCCTTAGCGAGCCGCTGCGCGGCCTTCTTGACCGAGAGCGGCAGCTTCAAAGGATACGTCGTTTTGCTCATATTTTTACCTTCTTCAAGTTCAAAGGCTCCATCAGCCTCGATGACCGACGTGAGTAACATGTGACATCCCATAGGATGTCTACGGCTTTGCCGCAAGCACCTCCAGCAGACGGTCGAAATCTTCGACGCTCTGGTACTGGATGACGATGGTGCCTTTACCTTTGCGGTCGGTGATGCGGACACGCATGCCCAAGAGCCGCTGCAGTTCGCTCTCGGCGGCTTTGACGTTGGGGTCAATCGGCTTGGGCGCAGGCGGCTCCGTTGGCGCGCCTGGGGCTGCGAAGTCGCGCAGAGAATTCAGGCGAGCTTTCAATTCCTTCACAGTCCATTCGGACTGGATGGCGTCGCGTGCCATCTGCTCGATTCCGGCTTCGTCGAGATAAGGCATGGCCTCGAGCAGCAGGCGGGCCTCACTGAATCCGAACTTGCCCTGGCCGATCATATCGAGCACGCTCGCGGGGAGCTTGAGCAGGCGCATGTAGTTGGCCACCGATTCGCGCGAGACGCCGGTGCGCTGGCCGATCTGCTCTTGCGTCAGGCTGAATTCGCGGCTCAGGCGGACGAAGGCCTGCGCCTGCTCCAGGCAGTTGAGATCCTGGCGCTGGAGGTTTTCGACGATGGTCATTTCGGCGGCTTGCTCGTTGCCGAGCTGGCGCACGATGGCGGCGACTGTTGTCTGGCCGGCGAGTTTGGAGGCGCGGCAGCGGCGCTCGCCGAGGACGAGCACGAAGCGACCGTTGGCGGCGGGGCGGACAACGACCGGTTGCGCCAGGCCGCGGGCTTTGATGGACTCGGCCAGTTCGGCGAGTGCGGATTCATCGAAGGTGCGGCGGGTTTGGTAGGGGTTCTCGTCGATCAGGTCGAGGGGGAGGTCGAGGATGTTGGTACCGAGGTCTCGCAAATGCGGCGAGACCTGGGGCACGCCTTGTTCAAAATTGGGTTGAGATGCGGTGTGGATCTCCGCCGGCCCCGACTTTGTTTGAGGCGCGACGCCGGGAGCAGTCGGAATTACTACGGGAGGGGGTGCGGCGGCCGGAGCCACAATTCGGGGTCCTGAGGGCAGCAGCGAATCCAGCCCGCGGCCGAGGGCGCGACGTTTCTCAACTGGTTTGTGTTCTTCGACAGCGCTCATGTACCTCTCCCATTGACTATTCTTATAGCTATTGTTACATTATGAAAATATCTTAAAGATTTGCTACCTTTGAGAACTTTGCGGCCTTTCTTCGCGTCCTTTGCGGCTAAAAGCTTTTGACCGCAAAGTGCGCCAAGGTTTCGCAAAGGTCGCAAAGAAAACTAGGCCTACTGAAATCCTGAAGCCTGCGCCAGTTGCCTGACGCCGCCTTTAGCTTTTCAAATCCATGGTGATCAACTTGTTGCGATCTTTCCAGCGCTTCCAGCGCGGAGGATTAACGGCCTGGTTCTCGGCTCCGGCGGCAACTTGCTGGGCGATCTCCTCTTCCTTTGACTCCGGTTTCTCCGGCTCCGGGAACGCCACAAATCCAGGCATGTGCTTGGCGATCACTTCTTTCGCCAGCGAAACGTAACTTTCGGCGCCGCGTGATTTCGGATCGTATAAAATTGCCGGCTTGCCATGGCTGGGAGCTTCGGCGAGGCGAACATTGCGGGGAATAGTGGTTGCGAAGACTTTGTCGCCGAAAAACTTTTTAAGCTCCGCCGTGACTTGCTGAGACAGATTGGTGCGGTCGTCAAACATGGTCAGCAAAACACCTTCAACTTCCAGCGAAGAATTAAAAGCTCCGCGAATGCGTTCGATCGTATCGAGTAATTCAGAGATCCCTTCGAGGGCGAAGTATTCGGCCTGCATGGTGATAAGGACCGAATCCGCCCCGACCAGAGAATTTAACGTTAGGAGGTCCAGAGCCGGGGGGCAATCAATAATGATGAAGTTAAATTTTTCGCGCAGGGGAGCGATGCCGTTGCGCAGGCGGAATTCCCGGCCTTCGGCGTCGACGAGCTCAAAATTGATTCCGACCAGGTTCTTGTGCGCCGGCAGCAGGAAGAGATGCTCGAGCTCAGTTTTCTGCAAGGCGCTTAGCGCGTCGCATTCGCCGACCAGCAACTTGTACGTGCTGTTGCGTTCGGGATCCTTCGCGAGTCCGAGGCCGCTGGTGGCATTGGCCTGGGCATCGCAATCTACGAGAAGGGTGTTGAGTTTGGCGGCTGCGAGCGAGGCCGCCAAATTGATGGCAGTCGTAGTCTTCCCAACGCCACCTTTCTGATTGGCAACGGCGATAATGCGGGACATGTTGTTTCTGGGAGAACCGAGAGCTTGAACGCAGAATAGTTCTGAATCGCGGCGATTGCAATGCCGGATTCAAGTGCATGCACCTTTGAATCGTATTTTGTTGAGATCCAGTGGTTTGAGTTAGATTTCGGCCGCGCTTTGCACAGATTTTTTGCTGGTGTTCCACGTGGAACATTCGAAACGTGGATTTAGGGGCGGGAACCAGATCTCAAAGGATGTTCCACGTGGAACATTTATCAATGGTTCTTCCCGCAACCTCGCAATAGCCGACGAAAAGAACTCGGTTGTCGGAAAGGGGGATTTTGATTGGATCGCGCCACTTCAAGTCTGGAAGCGCCGATTGGGCGGCGTCGATCTGGGCCTCACCAATGAGCAACGCCAATCGAGCCGCAGGCAACAGAAGTCTGCGAGCCGACAAAAGGACCCGCCCGAAAGATTCGACCGCGCGCAGCGTTACAACGTTGGCACCAGCGATCAAGTCCTCGGCTCTCTTCGATTCGACCCCGACTTGTCCTAGATTTAGCACCCGAACCACTTCCCGCAGGAAGGTGGCCTTCTTTCCGTTCGACTCAACCAAAGTTAGATTTGTCGATTCGTTCCAGATCTTAATGGGGATTCCAGGAAATCCGGCCCCGGAGCCAACGTCAATGACCGAGGCCGTTGCCGGCTCCGGAAAGAGTTGGCACGCCGCAAACAGAGACTCTCCAAAATGGCGGACGACGATCTCTTCTGAGTCGCGCACTGACGTCAGATTGATCTTGGAGTTCCACTTCAAAAGAAGATCAAGGTACACCCGAATGGAGCCCGCTTGCGACGGACTGAGCGCATCGCTTGCCACGAACGGAGCCAGTAGCTCTCGAATTCGATCTGGGTGCAAGGTCATGGCTGCTGCATTCTAAAGCTTCGCCGCCCTGTGTGGTCCATGAAATTGGCCGCTCGGAATCTAAACGCGATTTTGATCCCGGGAACCAGCATTGCTAACAGTGGAGCTGCTCCCGCAAATTCGCCCCCTCTTGCGCTTCCAACACGTCGTCGGATTAAAGGAATAAGAGGGTAAAGTGGGACAGAACACGCGGGTTTGGCCCCACTGCCCGTTGAGTAGTTGAAACCGGGGCGGTCTTTCGCAGATCGAGAGGTAATAATAACTAAAAGATATATTTAAATGTTGAACTATATCAAAAGTACCTTGTTTTGCCGACGAGCCTGTGGCCAACAGTGAAACTTACGGGTTAGTGTCAAACCTGCTTAGTTTGCCGTCAAGGCAATACCACCAAAAATTTTGTTGAACTTCCGAGGCGGAGATTTCCAAGTGTTCCCGCTTAAGATGGTAACGGCTTCTATGATGGGGGCGCGACCATGCCAACCGGTTTGGACCAGCTTAAGCACATCGTTGTTCTCATGATGGAGAACCGGTCGTTTGACCACATGCTGGGATCTCTTACGGCAGTGAACCCTGCGATCGACGGCATCACGAACAATCTCAGTAATCCTGATACGACAGGCACGCAGACTAAGCCCCAGCCGCAAGCGGACTTTCAGGGTCAGCTGGAGCCCGATCCTGATCATCACTTTCCCGCCGTAGACTTACAGATTTTCGGCGGCAGTGTGGCGGCGGACCGGCAGCCCAACATGCAGGGATTCATCAAGAGCTACTTCAACCAGCAGCGGAATGTCGGGCAGTCGCAGAAAATCATGTACTACTTCTCACAGAAGAACCTGCCGATCCTGACAAAGCTTGCGCTGGAATTTGCGGTGTTCAATCGCTGGTTTGCGTCCATTCCGGGCCCGACCATCTGCAATCGCGCATTTGCGCACTATGGAACTTCGTTTGGCCGGGTGGATATGAATCCGTTCGATGTGATCGAGCCGATCAAGAGCATTTACACGCGCATGCTGAACGCAGGCAAAAGCGCGAAAGTTTATTACTACGACACGACCAGCTCGACGATGGAAGTAGTGAACCTGCTGCAGAACCAACCGAAGCTGTTCGGCACTTTCCAGCAGTTTAAGAAGGATTGCGAAAAGAATGCGTTGCCGCAGTATTCGTTTATCGAGCCGAACTACAGCGACCATGACACCGACGGAGGCGAGCAGGTCGCCAATGATCAGCACCCTGACCACGACGTGCAGGCAGGCGAGGGTTTTATCGCCGAAGTTTACATGCACATCCGAAAGAACCCGCAGCTGTGGCCGAATACCGCGCTGTTGGTCGTCTATGACGAGCACGGCGGAATCTATGACCATGTGCCTCCGCCCGCGTGTACGCCGGACAAGTTTCCCTGTTCACAGATAGATCCTGGAACCGGGAAACCGTTCGACTTCAGCCGCCTGGGAGTGCGCGTGCCGGCAATTCTGATTTCGCCGTGGATTGCGACAAACACGGTGGTCGATCGGATCTTCGATCACGCTTCGATCCCGGGAACGGTGCAACAATTTTTCATCGGGGACGATTCCAACCGCTCGCCGCGTGAAGTGACGGCGAACCTGTTCATTGAGAAAAATCCACCAGCGGGAGATCCGAGCCGCAATCTGCTGTCGCTTTCGGCCATGCGCAACGATTGCCCGACTTTTGACATTTAGAACGGAGAGGACTAATGGAGCTCATTCCAGTCCCCAAGCCATCGAAGAAGGCCATGAAACCCGATCGTGCCGCCAATGCGTTGTTGTTGGCGCAAGTTTCGCACCTTCAACATGCGGAGAGACGGCTGCCCCTGGGCTATCGCAGCGAGATCTATACCCACGCCATCAAGACCGAAGGTGAAGCGGCCGAGTACATTCGGGCAGTCACCGAGGCAATTCATCGCGCCCATGCGGATGCTGAGAAACGTCGCGCACGTCGCGAACGGCGCCTGGAAATAGCGGCTGCGGCCGAAAAGCCTAAACGGAAAAGGAAACCCAAAAGCGCTCAGCGCGCAAAAAGGAAGTAGAAGTGAAGAAGATCGCTCAGCCAATGCGTATTCGTTGGGGCGTGGTGTTGTTGGCAGTGGCTGCTTGCTCAGCAGCGTGGTCACAGGATGAAGGCGCGTTGCATGGCCAGCTTCGCCGCGAGGGCGAGCGCGCCGCTGACGCGTGTAAGTTTGAGTTCAAGGCCCTGGGTGGATGCGCCTACACGCTGTTTACCGATCACCCGTTGCATATCGCGGCCGGTAGCCTGCCTCCGCAGAACGGATTCGGCCTTGGGGGAGCATTCGTGTGGGCCAAGGACACTCACAACTGGCGGATGAGCTGGGACATCGATGCAGTCGGCTCATTTGGTGGGGCGTGGCGCGCCGGCGGCTATATGAAGATGGTACATACGCCGCATCCTGAAACGCCGAGGATCCAGGCCACGCATCCGTATACGGTTTTCGATTTCTACGCGCAATCCATTTCGCTCAACAAGGTCAACTTTTTCGGGCTGGGAAACGATACCACGGTTGTGAACAAGTCACTATTCGGAATGAGCGAGACCATTGTTGGCGCGAGTGCGATTAAGCCAGTGTATGAGTTGCGAGCCATCCGATGGCTGAATCTTTCATTGAACGGAGAGATTAACGGGCGCTTCGTCGATATTCGGGGAGAGCATGGGCAATCTGCGCCGTCAATTGAGACGCTCTATACGAACGTGACCGCGCCCGGCTTGGCCAGCCAGCCCCGTTTCTTGCAGCTGGGTGAAGGCGTGCGCATCAAGCCTGCGCTTGGAAACCTGCAGCTCAACTATCTAGGAAAGTTTCAAGAGTTCTTCGCGTCGTCCAGTTCGCAGAATTCTTTTCAGCGCTGGACGGTGGACCTGGACCACAACTATTCCTTGTACAGCAACTCTCATGGAGAAGTATCGGGCAGGCTTGGCCCCGACTCCTGCGCCCACGGCGATGAGAAGTGTCCAGATGTTCAGCGCACCCGAAACTTGAACGGCTCGATTGACGTACGGCTTTTCCTTTCTGAGTCGATCACCTCAGGCGCGAACGTTGTTCCCTTCTACTTCCAGCAAACTCTCGGCGGTCAGGACATTGACTCGGCTCTCGCACTTGGCAGCTATGCGGATTACCGGTTTCGCGCGCCGAATCTGTTGTTGCTGCAGGAGAGCTTCGAGCACTCGATCTGGGGGCCGTTTGGTGCGAAGTTCATGGCAGATCAGGGACGAGTTGCGCTCACACGCGGCGATCTGGGGTTTAGCCATCTGAAGCACAGCTTTGCCGCCGGGTTGACATTGCGCGCGGGAGGGTTCCCGATGGTGTCACTGATGTTCGACTGGGGTGGCGCGGAGGGACACCATAACATCTTTAATATGAACACCTCGCTGCTGGGCGGATCGTCGCGGCCGGCACTGGACTGAGCTGCGTCCTCCGGCGCATGCTTTCAGCCTATTGAGCTGCTTCGACTTATAAGCCTGCCCCTCCGACAACCGCTACTCACCTTTAAGCCATCGAATCCCCGTCTGATTCCAAGGAGGAAGCTGAATGAGAAATCTGTTGCTGTGCGTAGTACTCGCGGTCGGGGCGTCTGTGGTGATGATGGCGGGCGAATCGTCCGACAAAGGAAAGTCGGACACCCGTACCATAACCGGCTGTCTGGCGCAGGGTGATAATGCCAAGGAATTCAAACTGACGGCAGAAGACGGGAGCACGTGGGAAGTGCGCAGCAGTGCGGTGTCACTAGCTGAGCACGTCGGGCACACGGTAAGCGCGACCGGCGTGGTCTCAAATGCCATGGCGCACAACATGAAAGAAGATACAAAGGATATGGCGCACGACACGGGCATGAAGAAAGACAATAAAGAGCACGGACATCTGAAGGTCACCGACGTGAAGATGGTGAGCGATTCCTGCTCGAAGTAACTAGCCAAATAGCGCTGTAAAGAGCTGGCCTTGAGCCAGCTCTTTTTTTGTTGCTCGAGCTGGGGATTGAATCTGCGGGGATTGGATCTGGTGTGGGGTGGCCAAGGTAATCGGCAATGCGCCGCGCAAAATAACTAAGGGCATCGCTCGGGCTGTCGAGCCCGCGAGATGCCGCCAGATTCTGAATCGGCTAGACCTGGTTTCGATTGCCGGTTTCGCAGGTCTGGTCTTCGTGGCGATAGTCGCAGGAGTTGCGGTGGTTGCGTGGAGACCGGCGATCCCGATTGGGATAATTGCGGTCGGGATCATCACGATCGTAGCTCGGGTCGTCAGATCGATCGGACGGATCATCGTAGCGGTCGTAAGGATCGTAGCCGTAATAGCTGCCGCTCCCGTACGGATATCCGTACGAATACGGGTAGCCCCAGCCCCAGTATGGATAGCCCCAATATGGGTAGCCGTAGCCATAGCCGAAGCCTAGGCCGAATCCGTAGCCGTACCACGGATAGCCGCCGTATCCGTAAAAGCGTGAACCTCGGTAGCCACCCCATCCGCGACCAAAGCGGTTGAATCCTCCGTCGCGAAAGCCACCGCCGAAGTTGCCGCCATGGGAGTTTCTGAAGCTGTTCCCGCCATGGAAGCCGCCGCCTCCATGAAACCCGCTGCTACCGCCATGGAAGCCGCCACCTCCACCACTGTGGAACCCACCGCCACCACCATGGAAGCCGCCGCCACCGTGCGATCCGCCCCCATGTTGGGCGAGTGCACTTTGGGTTGTGCCAGCGAGAGCGAGGGAGAGTACCGCGACGAAAACTTTTGAGAAGATGGCTCGGTTCATGTTCAGTCCCCTGTTATCGGATGTGACCGGCACGGGCCCACGTCGGGCCAATTCCCAAGCGTTGTTCTAATTGTAATCCTGGAATGGGCAGGATGGAAATCGCTCTGATCGTGGGTGCGGAGGGTGAATACTTTTTTTAGAAGTAGAACCGGCGGCTGGTTTGCCGCCAGTCCTTTCGCGACGCTACTTGTGTTGAAAGTCTCGCCAGCTTTCCTTGATCGTCGAACTCCGTTAGTTCCCGCCGCCGACAGAAGTGGAGCTGTGTGCGGAAGTCACGATACTTTTCTCAGCCTCCAGGTTTCCGGACCTTGGCGATATGTACTGAGCTGTTCCCGAAATTGCGACCTGCTGAAGGATGTACTGATTCCCGACGTATGCGAACTGAAGGAAAGTTCGAGCATCCTTTACTTCGTTAGTCGATGTGCTGAGCACAAACACGTCGTGTCTGTTGTCCCCGGATAGAGTTATCAGGTTGCTGGTTTCATCAAACGAAACGCGGTACTGGCCGGCTGGCAGCTTCATGCCCGCGGCATTAAACGCAAACGGGACCGTGATACTGGCGCGCTCCTGCGCGCTAACCGCAATCGCGGCCAGCACTACAGCCACTGCACCGAAATTTCTCAGGATAGTTTTCATCGAATTTGTCTCCTTTTTGTCAAATGCGATAGTGCGAGCTTCATTTGTTTTGCGTCGTTTTGCCTGGTGACAGGCTCCAATATCTTTGAGCAAAAGTTGCGCTCGTCCTCTCGTGTACTGACTTACTATCGGGGACTCCGCAGGTTCAGTCTTGTCCTCGCGTCCAGCTTCTTTGCTCGCATACCGTCAGGCAGCTGATCAATTGATAGAGAGTCCGGAAATGTTTGCGCGAGATACGGGGAGGCGATATGGATGTGCTTTCTGAGGTGTTGAGGGTTGTGAAGCTTCAGGGTGCGCTGTTTTATAACGGAGAATTTTCGGCTCCGTGGTGCGTGAACGCTTCGTCGGCGCGGGCGCTGGCGCGGCACTTCGCGCCGCAATCCGAGCATGTGATTGTTTTTCATCTGCTCACTGATGGGCGAGCGTTCATCCGACTGCAGAGCGGCGAACGAATTACGCTGGAGGCCGGAGACCTGGTCATGATCCCGCATGGCGACCCCCATGTGATGGGAAACGGGTCCGCCGCTGATGCGGTGAATGATTCCGAACAACTGGGGGAAGTGATCGCGCAAGGCCTGAATCCGTGGCGAATGGGTGGGGGCGGCGAGGTCACCAAATTCGTGTGCGGGTATATGGCAAGCGAGCCGCGACTGAGCACGGTGTTCTTGAGCGGGCTTCCGGCGTTGTTTAAGGTCAGTATTCGCAACGACGCTTCCGGGCGGTGGCTGGAAAATTCAATTCGCTTCTCGGTAAGCGACACCGATCTGTCGCGCCCAGGCCGAGAGGCGGTGTTGGGCAAGCTTGCAGAAGTGGTTTTTGTGGAAGCTTTGAGAGCGTATATCGCGCAACTGCCGGCACAGCAGAAAGGGTGGCTGGGAGGCGCGCGCGACGCCGAGATTGGCAAGACCCTGGCGTTGATGCATCGTGATCCGGTTCGGCCCTGGACGCTGGCCACGCTGGCAAAGGAGGCGGGAATTTCTCGTACGGTTCTGGCCGAGAGGTTCCGACATTACTTGAATGAAACGCCGATGGCATATCTGACGCGCTGGCGATTGCAATTAGGCGCGCAGATGCTTGGCTCGACCAATTACTCGGTGTCGCAAATCGCAGCCGAGGTTGGATACGAATCGGAAGCGGCGTTCAATCGTGCGTTCAAACGGGAGTTCGAGGTCCCGCCGGCGCGCTTCCGGGCAAACACCCGAAAGGCGCGCGCGCAGACCCCGGGGGCTTGAACGCCGGGGGATGATTCTATCCATGGGCGTGGTGTGCCTGCCTGCGTTCTTGACACATTTCCTGCTGGAGTTCGTCATAATTCTTTTGCTGATCGTCGCTCAGCAGAGCTTTGAT